>Ga0137407_10000027_pt1 | contig 130841 bp, 132 predicted proteins | sample CZOMad2_2_16fung_FD_108410 | JGI IMG/M metagenome (GOLD analysis project Ga0137407, IMG submission 108410) | Vadose zone soil fungal communities from Angelo Coast Range Reserve, California, USA - CZOMad2_2_16fungal (Illumina Assembly) | ecosystem: Environmental > Terrestrial > Soil > Vadose... | reverse complement strand
CATTACCCACGCCTGGCGCGGGCGCGGCGCCGAAGCGGTGCAATGCGCCGACCAGGCGCTTTCGCTCTCGCCGCTCGATCCAATGATGTATTACTTCAATTCGCTCGCCGGCATGGCGAACCTGGTGGCCGAGAACTACGAGCGCGCGATCGACCTGTCGATGCGCTCGTTGCGCGAGAACCGCTTGCATACCCCGACCTTGCGCACGCTCGCGGCCGCGTTCGTGCTCTGCGGCCGCGCCGAAGAGGGACGCGAGATGATGCGCAGGCTGCGCGAGCTCGAGCCGGCGCTCACGGCTGGCGCTCTGCAGGCGCGCTATCCGGGGCGGGACAGTCCGCAGGCCGGCCGTTTCATCGGCGCGCTGGTCGAGGCCGGGCTGCCGCGATAGCGCGAAGCGCCGATCGAGACACCGGCCGAGATGGCGAGGATCGCCGCGACTTCGGCGGTCGATGGAATTTCGCCGAGGAAGACGAGGGCGAGGATCGCGGTCAGCACCGGCACCAGCGCGATCAGCGCGCTCGAGCGCTCGGCGCCCAGGCGCTCGATGGCGTGGTTCAAGGCAATGAGCGCCACGCAGCCTATCAGCACGCCCTGCCACAGCGTCTGCCAAAGAAGTTCGAACGGCGCGACGCGCCACAGCGGCGTAGGCGCCGAGCAGAGATGCCACGGCACGACGATCAACCCCGAATACACGGTCACGATCGCCGCCGCCTGCACGGCGCTTACCCCCCAGCTGCGCAGCTGGAGCACATAGAGCGCGCCAAGCGCCGAAGCGCCGAGGAACATGGCATCGCCGGCGAGGACAGCGGGATTGCGCGCGGCTGCGTCCCAGCAAGTGAGGAGCAGCACGCCCATTGCGCTAAGCGATGCGCCGATCACGATGCGCTGCGAGGGGCGGCGGGCGAACACCACAAAACCCAGCACGGCGACCCATGCCGAATTTACGCCCGGCCCGAGCGCCGCCTGGTGATTCGCCGGCGCGAATTGCAGCCCGAAGATCACGAGTGCGCCCATGCCGACACCCTGAAACAGCGTGAGCGGAACGCCGCGCAGCCAGGCCTCGCGGCGGATGGTGCGCAGCTGCAGGAGCAGATAAGGCAGGAAGATGAGCGCCCCGACACCGAAGCGCAGCGTGATGAGCTCCTGTGCCGCAAATGTTCCCGTGACAGCGGCGCGTGTAGCCACCGGGTACGCTGCCCAGATCAGCACCGCGACCGCGCCCGCCAAATATCCGGTCACGCGCTTTTAGCCTGCGTGTACCGGGCAGACGCCCCGGCGGCGGCGGCGCACCTCGGCCGCGTACGCCCCGACGGGCCGGGTCGGCTCGAGATTCGGCTCGACCATGTGCTTCTCGTAGCGGGTCCAGGCTTGCTCAGGAAATTCGCGCAGGCCGCGCACCAGGCCGAAGCGATTCGAGACTTCCTCGGCGTACGTGCTCCGGTGCAGGGGCTGCACCTGCAAGAGCGGCGTCTCCGTGCTGAACGGGATCGGCACATCGGTCTTGATGAGCCGCAGGTTGGTGAAGAGCGGGCCGAACCAGCGGTCGCTCTCGACGATGCCTTCGTAGAGGTCGTAGGCGATGTTGCGCGGCAGATTCGCCGGCGGCCGCACGAGGATGCTCCAGTCCTCGGCGCTCTCGACGAAAAGGCCCGTCCATACCTGGACGAGGCCGGGCTCGGGCAGCGCGGTGAGGAAAGGGGGCGCGAAGCCGCGCAGCCGCTTGGGAGCGAGACGGTCAAACATCGCCGCGAAGCCGGGATACTGCGCGCTCTGCAGCGCGTACCACCCGTTCGCGCCGCTATAGGTCCAGATGACCTGCGAGCCGTCCCATTGCAGGGTGAAGTCGATCGGTGGAAACACGTACCAGCCGAAGGACGATGCCGTCCTCAGCGCTTCGCAGTATTGAAAGCCGCGCGATGGCAGCGTTCCCAGCACGGACGCATCGGCACGTATGGGTGCGCGAGCGCCCGGTACTGCCCCGTAGAAGGTGACCGCGGGGTTCGGCTGGAGTGTTTCACTCATGGCGCCGGACTTACTTTCTCAGGCTGGCCGGGATCGAGCCGCCGCCAAAGCGGATGGCGCGCGAGTCCTGGGTCGCCTTGTCGAGCGTGCGCAGCACGCGCGGCAGGGATCCGCCGCCGAAACGTACGCGGCGCTGATCGGCGATCTTCTTCGTGGCTTTCCGAACGGCTTGTTTCTTGGACATAGCTATGTCTCCTCGGGTTTGAACGCGCTGCGAATGCAGCGCGTACGTCATTGGCGCAAAAAAGTGAGCTCTTCATCAAACGTGCCCGGCGCGGAAACAATGAAAGGTTTGTCTGCGACCGGCGCGAGCGCCGCTCGCTCTAGGCACGCCGTGCGGGCGGCAGGCGCCGCACCGGTTCGAATGAGCGTCGTTAGCCCGATGCAGTGGGTTTATCGGCAAAGGGGTGCGTAAACGCACCGCGGCCCAGCGATTTGCGGACCAAGCCTTACCGCAGGTCGGGCCATACCTTACGTTGGGCCCAACTTATCGCCTGGTGCGCAATGAGATTCTTACCCGACAGTCCGATTCGCTGACGAAGCATTACAGGTAATAGAAGCGACCCGAACCTCGCCGAAGCTTACTGTTGGAGAAGGATGAACTCCTTCTCCGGCACTGAGGCAACCGCGATCCAAAGCGGAGCGCAGCCAGCCGCGGCGCAGCGCTTCGTGGCCACGCGGCTCGCGCTGGACGCAGACCGCAAGCTCGCTCTCATCACGCTGGCGGTGTCCGCGACGATGTTCCTCGCCGCGATTCCGTTCGCGAAGCAGCAGCTCGCGTCGCTGTGGGCGTTCATTCCCTCCTACCAGGCCGCGCTCGTGGTGTGCGACCTCGTGACCGCAGCGCTGCTCTTCGGCCAAGCGCGTTTTTCAACGACCGTGGCGCTGCACGTTCTTGCCGCCGGATACGCATTCACCGCGTTGCTCGCCATATGCCATGCGCTTAGCTTTCCCGACCTCTTCGCATCCGCCGGCGTGCTGGGCGGCGGCGCGCAGAGCACGGCTTGGCTTTACATGTTCTGGCACGGCGGATTTCCACTCTTCGTCATTGCTTACGGGCTGCTCGAGCGTGGCCGGCCGGGCAGCGTCTCTCTTGGGATCGGCACGCTCACGGGCGGCGTCGCCGCGCTCGGCGCCCTCGTCGCAGCGCTCACCTGGCTTGCCACCGCCGGCGAAGGCGTGCTGCCGGCGATCATGCAAGGCAACCGGTATACGCCGGCCATGATCTTCGTCGTGTCGAGCGTCTGGCTGTTGAGCCTCGCCACGCTGCTCGTCCTTTGGCGCCGGCGCCCGCACAGTGTGCTCGACCTGTGGCTGATGGTGGTGATGTGCGCCTGGCTCTTCGATATCGGACTGGCCGCGGTGTTCAACGGCGGCCGCTTCGATCTCGGCTTCTATGCGGGACGCATCTATGGGCTCGCCGCGGCGAGCTTCGTGCTCGTCGTTCTGCTCCTCGAAAATGCCACGCTCCACACGCGCCTTGCGCTCGAACATGAGCGCGATCAGCAGTCGCTTGCCCGCCACGCGGAGCGCCTGCGCATCCTTGCGGCGATCGATCAAGCCATGATCGCCGAGCGACCCGCCGACGCCATTGCGGCCGCCGTCATCCAGCCGCTGCGCGAGCTGCTCGACGTGCCCCGCGCGATCGTCAACCGCTTCGACCTTGCCTCCGGCACCGTCGAATGGGTCGCAGCGGCGGGCAGGCACCGCACGCATATCGGGCCGGGCGTGCGCTATTCGATCGGGCTGATGGGCGATGTGGAGGCGTTGCGCAGGGGCGAGACGCAGCTGATCGACGTGCACGCATTGCCGTCGGGTCCTGAAGTCGAAGCGCTGCTCGCTTCCGGCGTGCGCTGGTACATGGCAGTGCCGATGATCGCCGGCGGCGAATTGATCGGCGCGCTCAGCTTCGGCGGCGAGAGCCGCGCGTTTCGCGCCGAGCAGGTCAATATCGCGCGCGAAGTCGCGACGCAGCTGGCGATCGCGACGATGCAGATGCGGCTGCTCGAGCGCGTCAGGGCGCAGGCGAGCGGGCTCGCCGAGCGCTTTCGCCTGCTCGTCGAGGGAGTCAGGGATTACGCCATTCTCACGCTCGACACCGAGGGGCGCGTCACGAGCTGGAACGCGGGCGCCGGCCTGATCAAAGGATACGCAGCCGCCGAGATCCTCGGCCGGCACTTCTCGCTGTTCTATCCACAGGAAGCGATAGCGCAACGCTGGCCCGAGCGCGAGCTCGAGCTCGCCGCGTCGCAGGGACGCTTCGAGGACGAAGGCTGGCGGATACGCAAGGATGGCAGCCGCTTCTGGGCAAACGTCGTCGTCACGGCGATGCGCGACGAGGCGGGCGTGCTGCGCGGTTTTTCGAAGATCGCGTGCGATCTTTCGGAACGCAAGCGGGCGGAGGAGGCGCTGCAGACGCTCAACCGGGAGCTGGAGAGCTTCACCTACTCCGTTTCGCACGACCTGCGCGCGCCGCTGCGCGCCATCGATGGCTATGCGCAGATGCTGGACGAGGACTATGCGGACCGGCTCGACGCCGATGCGCAGCGCTTGATCGGGGTGGTGCGGGCCAATGCGCGCCGCATGGGACAGCTGATCGACGATCTGCTCGCCTTTTCGCGGCTCGGGCGCCAGGAGCCGGCGTGCTCGCGAGTCGACATGATGGCGCTCGCGCGCGAGGTGTCCGAGGAGCTGCGTGGCGCGGGTGACGCGCAGATCGAGCTCGCTGCGTTGCCGGCGGCGCACGCTGATGCGGCGCTCCTCAGGCAGGTATGGCTTAACCTGATCGGCAACGCACTCAAGTACAGCTCGAAGGGCGCGCAGCCGCGCATTGAGATCGGGGGCCGCGACGAGGGCGCCGAAGCGTGCTACTCGGTGCGCGACAATGGCGTCGGGTTCGACATGCGCTATGCGGAGAAGCTGTTCGGCGTTTTTCAGCGCTTGCATCGCGCCGACGAGTTCGAGGGTACCGGCGTAGGCCTGGCGATCGTCCAGCGCATCGTGGCGCGGCATGGCGGCCGCGTCTGGGCCGAGAGCCGACCCGGGGAAGGGGCTTGCTTCCACTTCTGTTTGCCCAAGGGGGCCGGCCATGGCGGATGAACAAGTCGAGATCCTGCTCGCCGAGGACAACGCGGAAGACGCCGAGATGACCACGCGCGCCCTGCGGCGGAACAACCTCGCCAACCAGGTGCAGTGGGTGAAGGACGGCGCGGAGGCGCTCGACTATCTCTTCTGCACCGGCGCCTACGCCGGCCGCAACGCATCGCGGCCGCCCAAGCTCGTGCTGCTGGACATCAAGATGCCGAAGGTTGACGGTATCGAGGTGCTGCGACGCCTCAAGGCGGACCCGGCGACGCGCGCGATCCCCGTGGTGGTGATGACCTCGTCGAACGAGGAGCGCGACGTGATGGAGAGCTATCGCCTGGGGGTGAACAGCTACATCGTCAAGCCGGTGCAATTCGAAGAGTTCATGCAGACCGTGGCGAAGATCGGCCTCTACTGGGTGCTGACCAATCGTGTCCCCCACTGAGCGCACGGAAAAGCTCGCGCTGCCTACGATCCGCGTGCTGCTGACGGAGGATGTGGCGACGGATGCCGAGCTCGAGGTGCGCGAACTCAAGCGCGCCGGCATGCGCGTCGCGCACCGCATCGTGGACAGCGAGCAGTCGTTCTCGGCGGCGCTGCGCGATTTCTCGCCGGACGTGATTCTTTCGGATTTCTCGATGCCCGCGTTCGACGGCATGGCGGCGCTCGCCATCGCGCGCGAGCAAGCCCCCGACACGCCATTCATCTTCGTTTCCGGGACGATCGGCGAGGAGTATGCGATCCGCGCGCTGAAGAACGGCGCCACCGACTACGTGCTGAAGAGCAACCTCGTGCGCTTGCCGGCTGCCGTGGAACGGGCCCTCGCCGAGGCGACCGAACGGCGTGCGCGCCGCAAAGTGGAGACGGAGCTCGAGCTGGTGCGCGCCCGGCTCGCCGGCATCATCGACTCGCTGCCCGATGTCCTGTGGTCGGTGCAGCTGCCGAGCGAAGACATCCTCTACATCGGCCCGACGGCGCGGGAGGTTTTCGGACGCGAGGCACAGGATTTCCTGAGCGATCGCGACCTGTGGATGAACGTGGTGCATGCCGATGACCGGCCGGCGATGCTCGCCGCGTGGCGCGCGATGATTGGCGAGGGCGGCCGGTTCGACGTCGAGTACCGCGTCGTGCATCCCGACGGTGCAGTCCGCTGGGTGAGCGACCGCGGCCACGTGGTGCGCGACCCCGGCGGCACGCCGGACCGCATCGACGGCGTGGTGCGCGACATCACCGAGCAGGTCGGACAGCGCCGCCGTATCGAGCGGCTGAGCCGCATCCGCGAGCTGCTCGGGACGCTGAATGCGGCGATCGTGCGCATCCGCGAGCGTGGCGAGCTGTTCGAGGAGTTCTGTCGCATCGCGGTGGCGCGCGGCGGCTTCGTCCTGGCACGCGTGGTCGAGCTCGAGCGCGACGGCGTGGCGCGCATCGCGGCCACCACCGAGACCGACCGGCGCCTTTTCCAGTCGATGGTCGACGACTACAACCGTAGTCCGCAGGCGGCCGAGAGCCTGCTCGCCATCGTGCTGCGCACGGGCAAGTTGCTGGTGGCGAACGATGTCGCGGCTGATCTGCGCGTCAAGAATCGCGCCGCCCTCACGCGCGAAGGCAACTATGCTCTCGCGCTCCTGCCGCTGACGGTCGAGGGGCGGATCGCCGGGGTGGTGACGCTGCGCTCGCGTGAAGCCGGTGCCTTCGACCAGGAAGAGCTGGCGCTGCTGTCCGAGATGGTCGCCAACATCTCGTTCGCCCTCGAGCTCATGGCGAAGCAGGAGCACATCAGTTATCTCGCGCTGTACGACGCGCTCACCGGCCTGCCCAATCGCGCGCTGTTCCACGAGCAGCTGACCCAGGCGATCGGCTCCCTGCGCCCCGGCGACGGCAAGCTCGCGCTGATCGTGACCGACCTCGAGCGCTTCAAGGCGATCAACGACACGCTCGGCACGCCGGCGGGCGATGCCTTGCTCAAGGCGGTGGCGCAGCGCCTGCGCGACGCCGCCGGCGATGTCGGCCGCGTGGCGCGCCTCGGCAGCAACGTCTTCGGCGTCATGTTCCCGAATATCCGCAGCGCCGAGAACGTCGCGCGCGGCCTCGAGGCGGCCAACGTCTTCGGCGCGCCGTTCGACGTCGGCGGCAAGGAAGTCCTGGCCACCGCCAAGACCGGGATTGCCGTGTCACCCGACGACGGCGCCGACGCCGATGCGCTGTTTCGCAACGCCGAGGCGGCGCTCAAGCGCGCCAAGGAGACGGGCGAGCGCTACCTGTTCTACGCGCCGAGCATCAACGCACGCGTCTCCGAGCAGGTGGAGCTCGAGCACCGTCTGCGCAAGGCGGTGGAGAACGGAGATCTGTTTTTCCATTTCCAGCCCAAGGTCGACCTCGCCACGCGCGAGATCGTCGGCCTCGAGGCGCTCATGCGCTGGACCGGGCCCGACGGCAAGCCGGTGTCGCCGGTGCGGTTCGTGCCCGTGCTGGAGCAGACCGGCCTGATTTTCGAAGCCGGTCAGCAGGCGCTCTCTGCGGCCCAGCGCCAATACGCCGCGTGGCGCGCCAAAGGACTGGCGGCGCCGCGCATTGCGGTGAACGTCTCGGCGGTGCAGCTGCGCCGCCGCAGCTTCGTGCAGGACGTCGAGCACGCCCTCGGCGGCCGAGAGCCCGACGGCGGCGGCGTCGACCTGGAGATCACCGAGAGCCTGCTCATGACCGAAGTCGACGACAGCATCCGCAAGCTTCGGGAGCTGCGCGAGATGGGTTTGCGCATGGCGCTCGACGACTTTGGCACCGGCTATTCGTCGCTCGCCTATCTCGGCAAGCTGCCGATCGACACGCTCAAGATCGATCGCGGCTTCGTGCATGGCATGACGGAGAATGCCGATCACACGAGCATCATTTCCGCGGTGATCTCGCTCGCCCAGGCGCTGCGCCTCAAGGCGGTGGCCGAGGGCGTCGAGACCGAGCAGCAGGCGCAGCTTCTGCGTCTACTTCGCTGCGAGCAGGCGCAAGGCTTTCTCTTCAACCCGCCGCTTCCGTCCGAGCGCATCGAGGCGCTGCTGAAACCCTTATAATCTGCGGGCTTACGCCCGCATGTCGTCCTCTTTATACGCTCTTGGATTGAATCACCAGACCGCACCGCTCGCGATCCGCGAGCGCGTGGTGTTCCATGTCGAGCGGATGCGCGATGCGTTGACCGAGATCAAGCGCACCCTGGCGCGCGAAGCGGCGATCATCTCCACCTGTAACCGGACCGAGCTCTATGTGGCTGGCGATGACGCCGCCGCCGAAGCACCGCAGTTATCCGAGTGGCTCGCGCGCTACCACCGCTTTGAGCCCGACGGTCTGAGGCCGTACCTCTATACGCTGCCCAGCGCGCAGGCCGTGCGCCACGTGTTCCGCGTCGCATCGGGGCTCGATTCGATGGTGCTGGGCGAGCCGCAGATCCTCGGTCAAATGAAGGAGGCGGCACGCGCTGCCGAGTCGGCCGGGACGCTCGGCACTCTGCTGCACAAGCTGTTCCAGCGCTCCTTCGCGGTGGCGAAGGAAGTGCGCTCGACCACGCGGCTCGGCGCGGCGAGCGTGTCGATGGCGGCCGCAGCGGTCAAGCTCGCCGGGCGCATCTTCCCCAGCCTGAAGGACCAGAACGTGCTTTTCATCGGCGCCGGCGAGATGATCGAGCTGTGCGCCACGCACTTTGCAGCCCAAGGGCCGGCGCGCATGACCGTCGCGAATCGCACGCTCGAGCGCGCCGAGAAGCTGGCGCATCGCTTCGGCGCGCGCACGATGGAGCTCAAGGCGCTATCGGACCAGCTGCATGAATACGACATCGTGGTGTCCTGCACCGCGTCGTCGCTGCCGATCCTCGGCAAGGGTCTGGTCGAGCGCGCGCTGCGCGCGCGGCGGCGCCGCCCGATCTTCATGGTCGACCTCGCCGTGCCGCGCGACATCGAGCCCGAGGCCGCCGAGCTGGACGATGTATTCCTCTACAGCGTCGACGACCTCGCGCAGGTCGTCAGCGCGAACATCGATGCGCGGCGCTCGGCCGTGGCGCAGGCGGAGGTCATCATCGACACCCAGGTCGGCCAGTTCATGCACTGGATGCAGGTACGCGAAAGCGTGCCGCTCATCCGCGCCCTGCGCGGCCGCGCCGACGAAGCGCGCCGCGAGGAGCTGGACCGCGCCCTGCGCATGCTCGCACGCGGCGAGGACCCGGCGAAGGTGCTCGATGCGCTCTCGCAAGGCCTCGTCAACAAGCTGATGCACGCCCCCACGCAGGCGCTGAACGAGGCGGCCGGTGCCGAGCAGCGCGCGCTCGCCGAGATCGTCGCCCGCCTGTTCAAGCTGCAGTGACGGTCTTTCGTTCGCGGTGAAACCGACGTTAAGGACCAAGCTGGACAGCCTGGTGGCGCGGCGCGCCGATCTCGAGGGCCTGCTGGCTGCCGAGGATGCGACGCGCGACCTGGAGCGCTTTCGCAATCACTCCCGCGAGTATTCCGACCTCTCGACGGTCGTCGGCCTCTACGAGCAGTTCCGCAAGGCCGAGGGCGACGCCGAGGCGGCGCGTGAGCTCGCGCTCGACGAGGAGCTGAAGGGCGCGCGGCTCAGCATGGAGCGCCTCGAGGGCGAGCTGCAGAAGGCACTCCTGCCGAAGGATCCGAACGATGACCGGAACGTTTTCCTCGAGGTCCGCGCCGGCACCGGCGGCGACGAGTCGGCCTTGTTCGCGGGCGACCTGTTCCGCATGTACTCGCGCTATGCCGAGCGCCAAGGCTGGCAGGTCGAGATCATCTCGGAGAGCCTGCCGGAGATTGGCGGCTACAAGGAAGTCATCGCACGCCTCGTCGGCCAGGGCGCGTATTCGAGGCTCAAGTTTGAGTCCGGCGGACATCGCGTGCAGCGCGTGCCGGAAACCGAGGCGCAGGGGCGCATCCACACTTCGGCCTGCACGGTCGCCATCCTCGCGGAAGCTGACGCCGTGAACGAGGTGGTGCTCAATCCGGCGGAGCTGCGCATCGATACCTTCCGCGCCTCCGGCGCGGGCGGACAGCACGTCAACAAGACCGAGTCTGCGATCCGGGTCACCCACCTGCCGACCGGCATCGTGGTGGAGTGCCAGGACTCGCGCTCGCAGCACAAGAACCGCGAGAAGGCGCTCTCCGTGCTGGCGGCTCGCATCCGCGACAAGCAGCTCACCGAGCAGCAGGCGAAGACCGCATCGACGCGCAAGTCGCTGATCGGCTCCGGCGATCGCTCGGAGCGCATCCGCACGTACAACTTTCCCCAGGGCCGCGTCACCGACCATCGCATCAACCTCACGCTCTACAAGATCGACCGCATCATGGACGGCGAGCTCGACGAGCTGATCAACGCGCTCGCGACCGAGCACCAGACCGAGCAGCTCACCCAGCTCGCCGAAGAAGCCGCTTGACTGTGTTGCAAGCGCTGTCGTGCGGCCTCGAGGCCCGCGAGGCGCGCCTGCTGCTCGCGCATGCCACCGGGTTCAGCGAAGCCGCCGTGATGGCGTTCCCGGAGCGCGCGCTATCGGCCGAAGCCGAGCAGAGGTTCATCGATTTCGCCGAGCGCCGCCGCCGCGGCGAACCCGCGGCCTACATCCTCGGCCGCCAGGAGTTCTACAGCTTGCCGCTCGCGGTGAACCCCGCGGTGTTGATCCCGCGGCCGGAGACCGAGCTCCTGGTCGAGCTCGCGCTCGAGCGCGAATTTTCCAGTGTGGTCGACCTCGGCACGGGCAGCGGCGCCGTCGCGCTCGCCATCAAGAAGCATCGTCCCGCCGCGCGGGTCGTGGCGGTGGAAGCGAGCGCTGCAGCACTGGAGGTGGCGAAGCGCAACGCGGTCGCGCTCGGGCTCGAGGTCGAATGGCGCCATGGCCGGTGGTTCGCGCCGCTCACCGTGGGAGGGACGGCGGAGCGCTTCGACCTCATCGTTTCGAACCCGCCCTACGTTGCGGCCGGCGACCCGCATCTCGGCGCGCTGCGCTACGAGCCTGTCGCCGCGCTGGTGTCCGGCGCCGACGGCCTCGATGCGATCCGCGAGATTGCGGCGCAGGCGCGGACCTATCTCAGGGATGGCGGCGGGCTGCTCCTCGAGCACGGCCTCGGCCAGGACGCGGCGGTGCGCAAATTGCTGGAGCAGGCGGGGCTTGAAGAAGTGCGAAGCTGGCCCGATCTGAGCGGTATCCCGCGTGTTTGCGGAGCGAAGCGGTAGAATCGACAGCATGGACATCAAACAGCGCATCAAGGACCAGGTCACCGCCTCGCCGGTCGTCCTCTACATGAAGGGCACGCCGCAAGCCCCGCAGTGCGGCTTCTCGGCGCTCGCCGTGCAAGTGCTGAATGCCTGCGGCGTGCGCGAGTTCTCGAGCGTCAACGTGCTCGCCGACGCGGAGGTCCGCCAGGGCATCAAGGAATACGCCAACTGGCCGACGATCCCGCAGCTCTATGTCAACGGCGAATTCGTCGGCGGCTCGGACATCCTGCGCGAGATGTACCAGTCCGGCGAGCTGCAGAAACTCCTAGAGAGCACGCGCCAGAAGGCCTAGCGTCGCCTTCACCTGCCCGAGGTAGCCGCCGCCGAAGAGGTTCAGGTGGTTGAGCAGGTGATAGAGGTTGTAGAGGTGCTTGCGCATCTCGTACCCCGCCGGCAGCGGGCCGTACGCCGAGTAGAACTGCGGCGGAAAAGCGCCGAACAGCTCGGTCATCGCGAGATCCGCTTCCCGATCGCCGCAGTACACCGCCGGATCGAAGAGCACCGGCGCGCCGCTCTCGAGGAACGCCGCGTTGCCGCTCCAGAGGTCGCCGTGCAGCAGCGACGGCGCGGGCTCGTGTCGGTCCAGCAGATCACAGACGTTGCCGACGTCGATCGCATAACCATTGCGCTTCGCCAGCGCGAGCTGTGGCGCGAGTCGACGCTCGCGCCAGAAGTCCGCCCAACTTGCCGAACGACCATTGGGCTGTGGTGTGGCGCCAATGTAGTTCTCGCGCGGCCAGCCGAATTCATCGCCATGGGAGCGATGCAAGGTGGCGAGCATGCGGCCAAGCGCCGCGAAGTCGCCGCGCGACCTGAGCTCGAGAAATTCCATCAGCAGATAGGCGCTCCCGGCGCTCGTGCCGTGCCTGAGGGGCTCGGGTGCGGTACAGCCGGCCCCGCGCAGCGCAGCCAGGCCATCGTGCTCGGCGGCAAAGGCGTCGGCAAAACGCGCTTCGTTCACCTTCACGAATACCGGACGGCGCTCGAGGGTGGCGCGATAACAGCGATGGATGCGGCCGCCGCTGACCGGCTCGGCGTCGGCGATGCCGAGGTCTTTCAAGATCAACCCGCCGCTCAACCGGATGTGAGCCGGGTATTGGCGAGATTCAGGCGGTCGACCAGGATGCCGATGAAGGCGCGGTCGAACTTGCTGCGGCAGGAGACGCTCGCCTGCTCGAGGTCGGCGACGCGGATCTGCAGGATGCGGGAGTCGGCGCCGGCGGCGACGGTGGCGCCGCGCGTCTGGCCGCTGAGCGACAGGTAGGCCATCTCGCCGAAGCACTCGCCCGCGCCGAGCACCGTCAGCAGCTTCTTGTTCTTGCTCACCCGCATCTCGCCTTCGATCAGGATGCAGAAGAAATCGCCGGCTTCGCCTTCTTGCACGACCTCCTTGCCGACGGGCACGCGCTCCCAGATACCGAGCTTGACCACCTCCCACAACTCCTGGTCGATGAAGGTAGAAAAGAACCGCATGCTGCGAAGCAGGGCGAACTTGTCGGCGTCGCCGAAGGTCTCGCGCGCTGCCTCGCCGAGCCCGGCGCGCAGCGCCTCGATCAGGTCCTCGGCGAACTCGTCGCCGCTGTGGTAGCGCTTGGCGGCATCCTTCTGCATCGCGCGGCGCACGATGCGGTCGAGCGACGCGGGCACCACCGGGCGCAACGCCGAGGGCGGCGCCGGATCGTGCTGCGTGATCTGGTAGATCATGCTGAACTTGTTGGTCGCCTGGAACGGCAGGCGGCCGACCAGCAATTGGTACATCACCACGCCGAGCGAATAGAGGTCGGTGCGGTGGTCGACGAGCTCCTCGCGGATCTGTTCGGGCGACATGTACGCCGGCGAGCCGACGCCGGTGATCTGCGTGGTCTGCGCGTGCACGTTGAGCGCGAGCCCGAAGTCGCCGATGCGCACGTCGGTCGGCGACGCGGCGTAGAGGATGTTGCCGGGCTTGATGTCGCGGTGGGCGACGCCGTGCATGTGCGCGTAGGCGAGCGCGCGCGTGCACTTGAACACGATGTCGACCACCTGCTCGAGCGGCAGCAGATTTTCCGGCACGCAGAAGCGCTCCATGGTGCCGCCGGGCACGAACTCCATGACGATGTAGCCCGAGTCCTCGCCGATGCCCGCGTCGTAGATCTGCGCGATGTGCGGATGCTGTAGCTTGCCGGCGAGCGAGGCCTCGGTGAAGAACAGCTTGCGGAACAGGCGCCCGCGCACCGGGTCGCGCAACGCCTCCGGGAAAATGCGCTTGACGGCGACCTCGCGTCCGCGGAATGGATCCTGGCAGAGGAACACTTCCGAAGTGGCGCCTTCGCCCAGCTTGCGCAGGACCGGATAGTTCGCAACGTGGTCCATCTAGACGCCTGAAAGGCGCACGTTGGCGGCCGAGAGCCGCTCGACCAGGATCGTCATGAACGCCCGGTCGAACTTGTGCTGGCAGCCTTCGGAGACCTGGACGAGCTTCACCGTCGGCACCGAGATGACGCTCGATTCCGCGGTGACGGTGACATCCGCGCCGCGCCGGTTGTCCTTCCTGGCGAGGTAGGCCATCTCGCCGAAGCATTCGCCCGGGTGCACGACGCCGAGCAGCTTGCCGCGCTTGGTCACCTTCACTTCGCCTTCGGCCAGGATGCAGAAATCCGCGCCCGGCGCGCCTTCTTTCATCAGCGCCTGGCCGGCGTCGGCATGCCGCCAGGTCGAGATGTGCGCCACCTCCCACAGCTCGGCATCGGAGAAGTCGCGGAAGAACGAGAGCGCACGCAGCGTTTCGAAGCGGTCGGAGTCGGCGAAGTCCTGCGCCTTGCGCGCGACCGCGCGCTCGGCGCGGAAGACCTGCGCCAGGGCATTGGAGAAATCCTCCCACCGCGGGTAACGCTGGTCGCGCTCGCGCGCCATCGCGCGCAGCACGATGGCGTCGATTTGCGGCGGCAGCTCGGGGCGCAGGCTCGAGGGCGGCTCGACCTTGGCGTTGGTGATCTGGTAGATCAGGCTGAAGTTGTTTGCGCCCTGGAACGGCACGCGTCCGGTGAGCAGGTGGTACAGCACCACGCCGATCGAATAGATATCGGTGCGGTGGTCGACGGTCTGCTCCTTCACCTGCTCGGGCGACATGTAGGCCGGCGAGCCGATCGAGCTGATCTGCGTCGTCTCGCCGCTCGCGATCAGCGCGGCGCCGAAATCCGTGATCTTCACGTTCGTCTCGCCGGTATGCAGGATGTTCGCCGGCTTCAGGTCGCGGTGCGTGACGCCCAGGCGGTGCGCGAATTCCAGCGCGCGGGTGCACTTGAAGATCATCTCCACTGCGCGGTCGACCGGCAGCAGGCTGTCGGCGCGGCAGTACTTCTCGAGCGTGCCGCCGTCGACGAACTCCATCACGAGGTAATGCAGGCTCTCTTCGGCCACGGCATCGTAGATCTGGCAGATGTGCGGATGCTGCAGCTTGCCGGCGAGCGAAGCCTCCGTCAGGAAGAGCTTGCGGTAGAGCCGGCCGCGCTCCGGATCCTGGAACGTCTCGGGGAACGCCACCTTCACCGCGACGTCGCGGTCATTGAACGGGTCGCGGCACTGATAGACCTCGGAGGTGGCGCCTTCGCCGAGCTTGCGAAGGACCGGGTACTTGCCGATTCTCTCGAGCTGGCCGCGCCCGGCCATCAGCTGCGCGGTCCCGCAAGGCGCTTGCGGGCACGCGCCGCGGCCTTGCGCACCTGAGACGGCGCCGTGCCGCCGACGTGGTCGCGTGCAGCGACGGAGCCCTCTGGCGTGAGCACGCGCTTCACATCGGCGCTGATCTTCGGCGAAAAGCCCTTGAGGGTCGCGAGGGGCAGCCGCGCGAGATCGGTGCCGAGGCGCTCGGCTTCGCGCACGGCTCGCGCCACAATCTCATGCGCGTCGCGAAACGGCACGCCCTGACGAACGAGATAGTCGGCGAGATCGGTCGCGGTGGCGTGGCCTTCGGCGAGGGCAGCACGCATGGCGCGCGGCACCGGCGCGAGACCCGCGACCATGCCGGCAAAGACGGCGAGCGAGTCCTTGAGCGTGTCGACCGCGTCGAACAGCGGCGCCTTGTCTTCCTGGTTGTCCTTGTTGTAGGCGAGCGGCTGCGATTTCATCAGCGCGAGCAGCGCCACCAGGCTGCCGATGACGCGCGCGCTCTTGCCGCGCACGAGCTCAGCGACGTCCGGGTTCTTCTTCTGCGGCATGATCGACGAGCCGGTGGTGTAGCGGTCGGGCAGCCGCACGAAACCGAAGCGCGGACTCGACCACAGCACGATCTCCTCCGACAGGCGCGAGAGATGCACCATCGCCAGCGCGGCCGCCGCGCAGAACTCGACGGCAAAATCCCGATCCGACACGGCATCGAGCGAGTTCTCCGCCACGCTCGCAAAGCCGAGCTCCTTCGCCACGCGCTCGCGGTCGATGGGAAAGCTCGTCCCGGCGAGTGCCGCCGCGCCAAGCGGCGATTGGTTCACGCGGGCGCGGCAGTCGGCGAGGCGCGCGCGATCGCGCTCGAACATCGCGACGTACGCGAGAAGGTGATGGCCGAAGGTGACCGGCTGCGCCACCTGCAGGTGCGTGAACCCCGGCATGACCAGCGCCGCGTGCCGCTCCGCCCGCGCGATCAGGGCGCGCAACAGCGCGGCCAGCGAAGCATCGATCGCGTCGATTTCCTCCCGCAACCACAGCCGCAGATCAGTCGCGACCTGGTCGTTGCGCGAGCGCGCGGTGTGCAGCCGCTTGCCGGGCTCGCCGACGAGCGCCGTCAGGCGACGCTCGATGTTAAGGTGCACGTCCTCGGCGTCGAGCGACCAGTTGAAGCCGCCGCTATCGATCTCGCGGCGGATGCGAGCGAGGCCGCGCTCGATCGCCGTAAGATCGCGCTTGGCGATGATCCCGGTGGCGGCGAGCATGCGCGCGTGGGCGAGCGATGCGGTGATGTCCTGCTTGGCGAGGCGCCGGTCGAAGTCGACCGACGCGGTGAAGCGCTTTACGCGCTCGTCGACGGGCTGCGTGAATCGACCCGACCAGAGTTGCCGGCCGGATCGGCGTTGCGGCTTCCTCGCCATGGTTGCACGATCAACTTTGAATGCAGTTTAAGATTTCTACGTAACCATGCCGAGTATAAGGCAAAACGCCTATCCGGACCTGCCGCCTGATTTCCGCAATCTGGCGGTCATGGCGCGCGTGCTCGTCGGCGTCAATGCCGTCGCGCTCGCGGGTACCTTGTACGCGACACCCACGCTTGGGTCAGCGCTCGATCGCTTCGTCTACGTGGCGGCATTCCTCGAGCCGCTGCTTCTGGTCGAACTGATGGCGCTCTTCGCCGTATCGCCATGGCTCGCGCGGCTGCCGTATGCGTTCGGTTGCGCCGCCATCGTCGGGCTGGTGTGCGTGCTCGCCGGTGGCTATCACGGCGCGGTGCGCTCGGTCGTCCACGACGCCATGCCGAGCCTCGGACGCACGCTGGTCCTGGCCCTCTTCGTGGCGGGATCGCTGCTCGCGTACTTCAGGCTGCACACCAAGGCGTTTTCGCCGGCGCTCGCCGAAGCGCGCCTGCAAGCGCTGCAGGCGCGCATCCGGCCGCACTTTCTTTTCAACAGCCTGAATGCCGTGCTCGCCCTGATTCGCCGTGATCCGAAGCGCGCCGAGCGCACGCTCGAAGACCTGGCGGACCTCTTCCGCACCCTGATGGCCGATCAGCGGCAGTTTGTGCGCCTGGCCGACGAGGTGGCGCTCCTCGAGCGCTACGCCGAGATCGAACAGCTGCGCCTCGGCGACCGGCTGCGAGTCAGCTGGGAGCTCGACGCGGCGCCCTCGGATGCGCTGCTGCCGCCCATGGTGCTGCAGCCGCTGCTCGAGAACGCGGTCTATCACGGCGTCGAGCCCGGGACGGGCATCGGCGAGGTGCTGGTCCGCATCGAGCGGCGCGGGGAGCGCGTGCACGCCGCGATCGAAAATCCCTACCTCGAAGCCGGCAACCAGCGCACCGGCAACCGCATGGCCCTGGAGAACATCCGCGAGCGCCTGGCCCTCTTCTTCGATGCCGAAGCCCGCCTCGAAACGCGCATGGCCAACGGTCGGTATCGCGTCGAGATCGAGATACCGTATAGAAGGGGGTAAATTCGGGCGCCCATGATCCGTGTCTTCATCGCCGACGACGAAACCCCGGCGCGCGAGCGCCTGAAGGAGCTCCTGCAGGACATCGCGGGCGACGTGCCCAACGTCGTCGCGGGCGAGGCAGCGAACGGCGTCGAAGCGCTCGAGCGCTTGCCGGCGAGCGGCGCGCAGGTCCTGCTCCTCGACATACGCATGCCGGGCATGGACGGCCTGGAGCTGGCGCGCCATGTCGCGAGCCTGGAGGACGCGCCGGCCGTGGTATTCGTCACCGCGCACGACAAGCATGCCGTCGAGGCCTTCGACCTGAATGCGCTCGACTACCTGCTGAAGCCGGTGCGCGCGGCGCGCCTGGGCGCGGCGCTGAAGAAGGCCGCCGCCGGCGGCGCTCCGCGCCGCGAGAGCCTGGCGCGCGCCGCGGACACGCCGCGTGAATACCTTTCGGTGGCCGAGCGCAACCGCATCGTGCTGGTGCCGGTGCGCGACATCCTGTTCCTGCGGGCCGAGCAGAAATACGTCACGGTGCGCACCCGCAGCCGCTAGCACCTGATCGAGGAATCGCTGATCGCGCTCGAGCGCGAGTTCAGCGGCGCGGATCTGCCTTATCCGTTCGTGCGCATCCACCGCAACTGCCTGGTCGCGCGCGCCGCCATCCGCGGCTTCGAGCGCACCGGCGGCGGCGAAGAAGAGGCGCACTGGCAGGTGGTGATCGATGGCCTGCCGGAGCGCCTGCCGGTGAGCCGGCGGCAATGGCCGATGGTGCGCGAGTTGATCGCCGACAAATAGTAGAAATGAGCGTTCAGCGTCTCACCATCGCCACACGCCGCAGCCGCCTCGCCCTGTGGCAGGCGGAGCACATAAGAGCGCAGCTCGAGCGCATTCATCCGGGGCTCGCGGTGGAGCTCCTGCCGATGAGCACCCGCGGCGACGAAGTCCTCGACCGCAGCCTCGACCGGATTGGCGGCAAGGGTCTCTTCGTGAAGGAGCTCGAGACTGCCATGGCGGAGGGCCGCGCCGAACTCGCCGTGCACTCGATGAAGGACGTGCCGGCCGAGCTGCCGCCGGGCTTCATCCTCGCCGCGATCTGCGCGCGCGAGGACCCGCGCGATGCGCTGGTTTCCCCCCGCTTCGCGTCGCTCGCGGAGATGCCGGCTGGCGCCGTCGTCGGCACCTCCAGCCTGCGCCGCGCCGCCCAAGTCCGCGAACGCTACCCGACACTGGAGCTCGCGCTCCTGCGCGGCAACGTCGAAACGCGCATCGCAAAGCTCGACCGCGGCGAATACGACGCGATCGTCCTTGCGGTCGCCGGCCTGGTGCGCCTTGGACTCGTCGAGCGCATCCGCTCGCGGCTCCCGCTCGAGGAAAGCCTGCCCGCCCCCGGGCAGGGCGCGCTCGGTATCGAGTGCCTTGCGGCGCGTCAAGACGTGCAGCAAATGCTGGCACCGCTCGCCGATGCGAGCACCGCGCTCTGCGTGCGAGCGGAGCGGGCGGTGAGCCGCGCGCTCGGCGGCAGCTGCACGCTGCCCCTGGGCGCGTACGCCGTGATGCGCGAGCGCAGGCTCAGCTTGAGTGCGCTCGTGGCCTCGGCCGACGGCCGCCGGGTCCTGCGTGCGCAGGCATCCGGCGGCGACCCGGAGGAGGTCGGCGCACAGGCGGCGCGAGCACTGCGTGATCAGGGCGCGGAAGCGATCCTCGGCGCGCTGAAATGAGCCTCGCGGGGCGCGGCGTCGTCGTCACGCGGCCGCGCGACCTCGCCGCCGCCTTCGCCGAGCGCATCGGGCGCCTGGGCGCACGCGCCATCGTCTTCCCGACCCTCGAGATCGAGGCCCTGCCGTCGCCGGCGGCACTAAGCGAGATTTCCCGCTTCGATTTCGTCGTCTTCGTCAGCCCGTCCGCCGTGCGCGTCGCGCGGCGCATGCTGCCGCCCTGGCCGCAGGGCGTCCGCGCCGTGGCGATCAGCCTCGGCACGAAGCGCGAGCTCGACGCGGCCGGGATTGCACCCGTCATCGTCTCGACGGCAACGGCGGACAGCGAAGGCCTTCTCGCGGCGCCGGAGTTGCAGCAGATGGCCGGCAAGGGTGTGCTGATCGTTCGCGGCGACGATGGCAGGGCACTTCTCGGCGAGTCGCTCGCCGCGCGTGGGGCGCGCCTCGAGTACGCGGAATGCTATCGGCGCGTGCGCCCCGAGGTCGACCCGGCGCCGCTCCTCGCCGCGTGGCGGCGCGGCGAGGTCGCCGCCGTGATCGCGCTCTCCGCGCAGGCGCTCGCCAATTTCGTCGACCTGACGCAGGGTGCGCTCGCCGCAACGCCGCTCTTCGTGCCGCACGAACGCATCGCGCGCCGGGCGCGCGCCCTCGGCGTGCGCGAGATCGTCGTCGCTGCGCCTGGCGACGATGCGATGATCGAGCGGCTGGTAGCATATTTCGATGGCCGAGACTGAATCCGGCAGCGCACCGCGCACCTCGCGCACGGTGGCGCTCGCCGTCATCGTGGTCGTCCTGGCGGCCGGCCTCGCCGCGTTGTCGTGGCTGGATGCGCGGCATCGCATCGCCACCACGCAGGAAGAGCTGGCGCGGCGGCTGCGCGAGATCGAGTCCGATGCGCGCGAAGCCCGCTCGGTGGCGCGCCAGGCGCAGGAGGCGCTGCGCGAATCGCAAGGCCGCCTGGCGCAGCTCGAAGGCCGCCTCGCCGAGTCGCAGAGCCAGCAGCTCGCGCTCGAGGCGCTGTATCAGGAGCTCTCGCGCAATCGCGATGAGTGGCAGCTGGCCGAGATCGAGCAGGTGCTCGCCATCGCCTCGCAGCAATTGCAGCTCGCGCGCAACGTGCGCGCCGCGCTGCTCGCGCTGCAGCTCGCCGATTCGCGCCTTGCGCGCACCGACCGGCCGCAGTTCGCGCCGATCCGCCGCGCGCTGGCGCGCGACATCGAGCGCCTGAAGGCGGCGCCGGCCGTCGACTTCGCCGCCGTCACCGCGCGCATCGACAACCTGATCGCCGGCATCGACCGGCTGCCGCTCGCTTTCGACGAGCGTACCGAGCGCGCCCCGGTCGCAGACCCGGCGGCGGCCGAGCGCAGCTTTGTCGGGCGCCTCGGCGCCGAAATCTGGAACGAGATCTCCCAGCTGGTGGTGGTGCGGCGCACGGATGCGGTGGAGCCGCCGCTCCTGCCGCCGTCGCAGGCCTACTTCGTGCGGGAGAACCTGCGGCTGCGGCTCCTGAATGCGCGCGCCTCGCTCCTCGCGCGCGACGAAGCCGGCTACCGCGAGGACCTGCGCGCGACGTTGGCCTGGGTGCAGCGCTATTTCGACGCACGCTCGAAGAGCACGGCCGACGCGGCTTCGCAGCTGAAGCAGCTCTCCGGCGTCTCGATCAGCTTCGAGATGCCGACGATTTCCGAGAGCCTCGACGCGGTGCGCGGCTACAAGTCCCGCCGCGAGCGCACTTCGGGATGAGCTGCGCGGGATGAGATCGCTTTTCTGGCTGCTCGCCGTGTTCGCCGCGGCGGTGGCGCTGGTGGTGCTCGGGCGCGTCAACGCGGGCTACGTGCTCTTCGTCTATCCGCCGTGGCGCGTGGAATTCACGATGCTCGCGTTCGCCGTCGCCGCCGCGGCTTGCTTCTTCCTGTTGTATGGACTCTTCCGTCTCCTGGGCCAAGCGGTCTCGCTGCCAACCACCGTGCGCGCCTATCGGGTTCGTCGCCGGCGAGAGCGGGCGCACGGTGCGCTCGCTGCCGCCTTGCAGGCCTACTACGAAGGGCGCTATCGCCGCGCCGAGAAGGAAGCCGCCCTCGCCTTCGAGATCGGCCCGGCGCCGGGATTGGCGGCGCTGCTCGCCGCGCGCGCTTCGCACCAGCTGCGCGCCTTCGAGCGTCGCGACCGCTGGCTCGAGCGTGCCGACGGCGCCGGCGACGCGATGCAGACCGCGCGCCTGGTGAGCCGCGCGGAGCTCGCCCTCGAGGAGCGCGACTTTGGCGCCGCGCGCGATGCGCTGCGCGACCTGCAGAGCGCCGCGCCACGCCACATCCCCACGGCGCGCATGCTGCTGCGCGCGGCGCGCGGCGCCGGCGCATGGGATGAGGTGCTGCGCCTCGCCGGCCAGCTCCTCAAGCGCGACGCCATCGCACCGGCGCTGGCGGAGGAATACAAGGTGCAGGCGAACGTCGAGCTCCTGCAGCGCTCCGCGGACGACGCCGAGGACTTCGAGCGCCGCTGGCGGGAAATCCCGGCGCGCGACCAGCTGCATCCCCGCGTCGCGGCCGCCGCCGCCCGCCACGCCACCGCCCTGGGCAGGGCGAGCCTCGCGCGCGAGATCCTCGAGCATTCGCTCGCCGCCGAATGGCACTCCAAGCTGATCGGACTTTACGGCGAGCTGCCGGCCGAACTGCCGACGACCGAGCGCGCGGAAGAAGCGCGTGTCCGCATCGAGCGCGCCGAGGGCTGGCTTGCCAGCCGCAACCGCGATCCGGAGCTCCTCGCCGCGCTTGGCCGGCTTTGCGCGCAGGCCGAGCTGTGGGGCAAGGCGCAGAATTTTCTCGAAGCGAGCGTGTCGTTCGAGGAAAGCCGCAGCGCGCATCTCGAGCTCGCGCGCCTCGCGGAGCGCCTCGGGCAGGCGCCCGAGGCGCAGCGGCATTTCCGCCGTGCCGCCGAGCTGCCTTAGATCCAGTCCTTCGCGACGAGGAATTCCCGATAGAGCTTTTCTTCGGGCGAGCCCGCTTCGGGCTTCCAGTCGTAGCGCCATTCCGCGCGCGGCGGCATCGAGACGAGGATCGACTCCGTGCGCCCGCCCGATTGCAGGCCGAAAAGCGTGCCGCGGTCGTAGACCAGGTTGAACTCCACATAGCGCGCGCGTCGGTAGGCCTGGAAGGCGCGCTCGCGCTCGCCAAACGCTGCGTGCCTGCGCCGCTGCACGATCGGCAGGTAGGCCTGCAGGAAATGCTCGCCGACGGAGCGCGTCAGCGCGAAGGAATGATCGAAGCTCGAGTCGGCGAGATCGTCGAAGAACAGGCCGCCGATGCCGCGCGGCTCGCCGCGGTGCCGCAGAAAAAAGTATTCGTCGCACCAGCGCTTGTAACGCGCGTGGTAATCGGCGCCGAAGGGCGCGAGCGCATCGCGGCAAGCCGAGTGGAAATGCCGCGCGTCTTCGGCGAAGCCGTAATACGGCGTGAGATCCATGCCGCCGCCGAACCACCAGGTGTCCCCGGCGCTGAAGAAGCGCACGTTCATGTGCACGGTCGGGCAATAGGGATTGCGCGGGTGCAGGACGAGCGAGAGTCCCATCGCGTCATAGGACCGTCCGGCGAGGTGCGGACGCGAAGCGCTCGCCGAGGGCGGCAGCGAGGTTCCCCGCACGCGCGAGACATTCACGCCCGCACGCTCGAAAACGCCGCCTTCTTCCAGCACGCGAGTCGCGCCGCCACCGCCTTCGGGGCGCTGCCATCTGTCCGTACGAAAACGCTTGCCGTCCTCGGCTTCGAGCGCCGCGACGATGCGCGCTTGCAACTCGTTCAGGAATGAATGAACTGCTGTCGCATTTTCCATCACCTGCTCTTCTTCAGTCCGCGGTGGCCGATGTCGCGCCGCAATTGCATGCCGTCGAAGCGGATCTCGTCGACCGCCTCGTAGGCGCGCCCGCGCGCCATGCGCAGCGAGTCGCCCAGCGCGGTCACGCACATTACGCGGCCGCCGTTGGTGACGAGCGCGCTCTCGAGCTTCGTGCCCGCATGGAACACGCGACAGTCCTCCGTCGGAGGCGGAATGCCCTCGATGCGATCGCCCTTGCGCGGCTCGTCAGGGTAGTTCGCCGCGGCGAGCACCACGCCGAGCGCGCAGCGCCGGTCCCATTCGGCCTCTGCCCGGTCGAGCGTCCCCGCGAGCGCGTGCTCGATGAGCTCGAGCAGGTCCGACTTCAAGCGCAGCAGAATCGGCTGCGTTTCCGGGTCGCCGAGCCGGCAGTTGAATTCCAGCGTGCGCGGGTGGCCGGCGGCGTCGATCATCAAGCCGGCATAGAGAAAGCCGACGTAGGGATGGCCGTCCTCGGCCATGGCGTGGATCGCCGGCAGGATGATCTCGCGCATCACGCGCGCGTGGATCTTGGGCGTGACGAGCGGCGCCGGCGAGTAGGCGCCCATGCCGCCCGTATTGGGGCCTTCATCGCCGTCGCGCAGGCGCTTGTGGTCCTGGCTGGTGGCGAGCGGCAGCACGTGCCTGCCATCGCTCATCACGATGAAGCTTGCCTCTTCGCCGGCGAGGAATTCTTCGACCACCACGCGCGCGCCGGCGGCGCCGAAGCGGCGCTCGCCGAGCATGGCGTCGATCGCCGCATTCGCTTCCTCGCGCGTGGCCGCGACGACGACGCCTTTGCCCGCCGCCAGCCCATCGGCCTTGACCACGATGGGCGCGCCCTGTTCGGCGACGTAGGCCTTGGCCGCCGCGGCATCCTCGAAGGTGGCGTGGCGGGCGGTCGGCAGGCGATGGCGCACCATGAAGCGCTTGGCGAAGTCCTTCGACGATTCGAGCTGCGCCGCGGCGCGCGTCGGCCCGAAGATCTTCAGCCCCGCTTCGCGAAAAGCATCGACCACGCCTTCGGCGAGCGGCGCCTCGGGGCCGACCACCGTGAGGTGGATGTGCTCGCGCCGGCAGAAGTCGACGAGCTCGCGCGTACCGGTGACCGCGGTGTTCTCGACGCCGTTCTCGGTCGCGGTGCCGCCGTTGCCCGGCGCGACGAACACCTTTTGCACGCGCGGGCTTGACGCGAGCTTCCAGGCGAGCGCGTGCTCGCGGCCGCCCGAGCCGATGACGAGCAGCTTCATCAGTGCCGGAAATGCCGCACGCCGGTGAACACCATGGCGATGCCGTGCTCGTCGGCGGCGGCGATCACCTCATCGTCGCGCACGCTGCCGCCGGGCTGGATCACCGCCTTGGCGCCGGCCTGCGCGAGCGCGTCGAGCCCATCGCGGAAGGGAAAGAAAGCGTCCGAGGCGACGGCGGAGCCGGCGAGCGAGAGCTTCGCGCCTTGTGCCTTCGATGCGGCGATGCGCACGCTGTCGACGCGGCTCATCTGGCCGGCGCCGACGCCGAGCGTCGCGCCGTCGCGGCAGAACACGATGGCATTCGATTTGACGAACTTCGCCACGCGCCAGGCGAAGAGAAGGTCGCTCCATTCGCTTTCCGCGGGCTGGCGGCGCGTCGCGACGCGCAGCTCCTTGCGCTCGACCGCGCGCGCGTCCGAGCTCTGCACGAGGAGGCCGCCGCCGATGCGCTTGTAGTCGTGCGGCTGCACGTCGCGCGCGAGCGGCACCTCGAGGATGCGCAGATTGGCTTTCGCCCCGAGGATCTTTAGGGCTGCGGGCTCTACCCTGGGCGCAATGACGACTTCGGCGAACTGCTTCGCCACGGCCTGCACGGTGCCGGCGTCGAGCGCGCGGTTGAAGCCGAGGATGCCGCCGAAGGCCGATACCGGATCGGTGGCGAATGCCTTCTCGTACGCGGCGAGGAGGCTCGCGCCGGTAGCGACGCCGCACGGGTTTGCATGCTTGACGATCACGCAGCCCGGCTCGGCGAATTGCTTGACGCATTCCCAGGCCGCGTCGGCATCGGCGATGTTGTTGTACGAGAGGTCCTTGCCCTGTACCTGGCGATAGGCGGCCAGCGCACCGGGCACCGGCCGCGCGTCGCGATAGAGGGCCGCGCTCTGGTGCGGGTTCTCGCCGTAGCGCAGATCCTGCAGCTTCTTGAACTGCAACCTCAGCACCTGTGGGTATTCGGTGCGCTTGCCATTGAGGGAGGTCAGGTAATTCGCTATCGCCCCGTCGTAGGCCGCCGTGTGGGCGAACACCTTCTTCGCCAGCGCGAAGCGCGTCTCGCTGGAGACCGCTCCCTTGGCGCGGATCTCCTCCAGCACGCGCGGATAGTCGGCTGGATCGACGAGCGCCGCGACGCTGCCATGGTTCTTCGCCGCCGCCCGCAGCATGGCCGGCCCGCCGATGTCGATGTTTTCCACCGCATCCTCGAGAGCACATTCCGGATCGGCTACCGTCGACTCGAACGGGTAGAGGTTCACCACCAGGAGCTCGATCGGATCGATCCCCGCCTGCGCGATCGCCGCGCGATGCTTCGCATCTTCGGTGCGCGCGAGCAAACCGCCGTGGATCTTGGGATGCAGCGTCTTCACGCGTCCGTCGAGCATCTCGGGGAAGCCGGTGTAGGCCGACACCTCGGTGACCGCGATGCCTTCGCGCGTGAGAAGCGCGGCGGTGCCGCCGGTGGAAAGGATGCTGAAACCCGCCGCGCTCAGGCCGCGGGCAAATTCGACGATACCCGACTTGTCCGAGACGCTGAGGAGCGCCCGGCGTGCGATCGACACTATCCCTTGATCCGCAGCTGCTGCATTTTCTTGCGCAGCGTGTTGCGGTTGATGCCGAGCATCTGCGCTGCGAGCGACTGGTTGCCTTCGGCATGGCCGAGCACGGTCTCGATCATCGGCTTCTCGATGTTCTTCAGGACCATGTCGTAGATCGAGGTGGGCCGCTCGCCGTCCATGTCCTTGAAATAGCGCTCGAGCGAGCGCTTGACGGCCTCGTGCAGCTCGTTCGTGCTGCGGTTCATGCGGCGAGTCTCTCGAAGTAGTCGTTCACTGCAGCGCGCTGCGCCTGCGCCTCGGCCATGCCGTTGACGCGGCTTCGCAGGCTCTCTCCCCCCGGCAGTTCGCGTACCGTCCAGCCGATGTGCTTGCGGGCGACGCGCGTCCCCTGCTCGTCGCCGTAAAGATCGTACAGTCCGTCGAGGTGCTCGACCAGCACCGCCGCCATTTCGCGCGGCGCCGGCGGCGCAAGCCGCTCGCCGGTGGCGAGATAGTGCGTGATTTCGCGGAACAGCCAGGGCCTGCCCTGCGCCGCGCGGCCGATCATGATGCCATCGGCGCCGGTGCGCGCCAGCACCCGCTTGGCCTCCTCCGGTGTCGAGATATCGCCATTCGCGATCAGCGGGATGCGAATCCGCGACTTCACCTCGGCGATGGTGTCGTACTCGGCCGCGCCTTCGAACATGCAGGCGCGCGTGCGGCCATGGATGGCGAGCATCTGGGCGCCGGCGGCCTCCACGATTTGCGCGATGCGCACTGCATTGCGGCGCTCGGGGCTCGGGCCGGTGCGGATTTTCACCGTCACGGGTACCTCGACCGCAGCGACCACGGCCTCGACGATGCGCGCCACCAATTGCTCGTTGGCAAGGAGCGCCGAGCCGGCAGCGACGTTGCAGACCTTCTTCGCCGGGCAGCCCATGTTGATGTCGATGATCTGCGCGCCGCGCTCGACGTTGAAGCGGGCAGCATCGGCGAGCATTGCCACGTCGCTTCCTGCAATTTGCACCGCGATCGGACCGGGTTCGCCCGCGTGATCGAGCCGCAGCAGCGTCTTGCGCGAGCCGCGCAACTCGGGGCGTGCCGACACCATCTCGGAGACCGCGAGGGCTGCGCCGTAGCGCCGTGCAAGACGGCGAAAAGGACGATCGGTGATGCCTGCCATCGGAGCAACGAAAACTGGGTTGGGCAGCGCGTAAGCGCCGATTTTCATTGCAGGGCTGTGGCGAGCGAAGGGGAGCGAATTTTATCCGCAAATCTTTTTTCAGGGAAGCGCAGCGGCGCCGAAAATCATGCGGCGTGCAAAGAATCGTCGCGACGCGGGAGAGAGATCGAGCGCGGTGAGTGCTGCGCCGCGCGCCGCGCGCAGCAAGGCGTTGTCTCCCGCGAAACCGCCGGCAAGAAAATCGGTGATGCGTATGGTCGCGCCGGCATCCAGCCGGCGCTGTGCTGCGAAACGCGCGAGCGTCGCGGCAGAGCCGGGATCCGCAGCACCGCCGAGAAGACGCGCGAGTTCCCACGCGTCGCGCAGCCCGAGGTTGAGTCCCTGGCCGGCCACGGGATGCAGGGTCTGCGCGGCATTGCCGATGTACACCTCGTTGCCGGTGACGCGCGCGGCACGCACCTTGAGTGCGAGCGGCTGCACCGCTCGTTGCTCGACCCTCGTGGCTTGGCCGATCGATCCAGCCACGGCGTTGAGTTCCGCCAGGAAATCGGTCTCGCTGGCTGCGACCAGGCGCTGAGCGCGCTCTGGCCGCACGCTCCAGATGAGGGCGTAGCGCCCGGCGTGCGGCAGCAGCGCGAGAGGCCCCTCCGATGTGAAGCGCTCGAACGCGGTAACCGTCGCGGACGTCTCGGCATGCAAGATCCCGACGATCGCGTCATGCGCATAGCGCTTGCCTTCGACACTCTGCGGCGCGCCTTCGGCGTGCACGATGCAGCGCGCGGCCGGGATTTCCGCGGTGACGGCCACTTGGGAGCGCAGGCGTTCCACGAGTGCCGCGTATTCGGTGACGTAGCCGAGCGCCGGAACGCCGGCATCCGCCGCATCGAGCCGCGTGCGGCCGAAGCTGCCGGCTTGCGAAACCACGATGCGCTCGATCGGCGTCGCGGGCAGGCCGGTCCACGCGCCGATCCGCTCGAGGATCAGCCGGCTGGCGTAGGACACCGCAATCGGGCGGAAGCCCGGCGCCGTGGCGGCCGCGTCGGTAATCGCCACGCGCAATCCGGAGGCGCGCAACGCGAGCGCCAGCGCGCAGCCGACCGGGCCGGCGCCGCGAATCAGAACATCAACGGGCGCTGCGGGCATCGCGCATCAGGGCTTCAATGTCCTCGGGCAGCTTTGGCGCTTCGGCGGTGATGATTTCGCAGCCGCCTTCGGTCACCACGACATCGTCTTCAATGCGCACGCCGATGTCGCGCAACGCAGCAGGCACCTCGTCGGCCGCGCGGATGTAGAGGCCGGGCTCGACGGTGAGCGCCATGCCGGGCGAGAGCGTGCGCCATAGACCCGAGCGCTTGTATTCGCCGGCATCGTGCACGTCGAGGCCGAGCCAGTGGCCGGTGCGATGCATATAGAAGCGCTTGTAGCTTTCTTTCTCGAGCACTTCGTCGAGCGAGCCGGAGAGGAGCTTCAGGTCGAGCATGCCTTGCGCGAGCACTCGCACTGCGGCGTCGTGCGGCTCGTTCCAGCCTCGGCCGGCTTTGACTTTGGCGATGGCGGCGCGCTGGGCGGCGAGGACGAGGTCGTACACCGAGCGCTGCGCCGCGCTGAACCGGCCGTTCACCGGGAACGTGCGCGTGATGTCCGAGGCATAGCCATCGACTTCGCAGCCCGCGTCGATGAGCAGCAGATCGCCATCCATCATCCGGGCGTCGTTGGCGACGTAGTGCAGGACGCGCGAGTGTGCGCCAGCGGCGACGATCGGCGCGTAGGCGGGGAACTGGGCGCCGTTGCGCCGGAACTCGTGCAGCAGCTCCGCCTCGATCTCGTACTCCATGCAGCCCGGGCGGGCCGACTGCATCGCTCGCCGGTGCGCCGCGGCGGCGATGCGCGCGGCGCGGCGCATGACGCCCACCTCGTGCGCATCCTTGACCAGGCGCATTTCGTCGAGCAGCACGCACACGTTGTGCAGGCGCTCGGGCGCAGCGACGCCGCTGCGGGAGCGCCCGCGTACCACGTTCAACCAGCGCATGACGCGCGCGTCCCATTCAGCTTCGGCGCCTACGGGGTAATAGAGCGCCGGCTGATCCTCGATCAGCTTCGGAGCCCGCTCATCGAGCTCGCCGACCGGATGCGCTTCCTCGAAGCCGAAGCGCTCGCGCGCGGCCTCCGGTCCGTAGCGAAAGCCGTCCCACACCTCGCGCTCGGCGTCGCGGCTGCGGCAGAAGAGCATCGCCTTCGGCGATTTGCCCGCGACCAGGACGAGCGCGGCGTCGGGCTCGATGAAGCCGGTGAGGTAGTAGAAGTAACTGTCGAAGCGATAGGGGTAATGGCTGTCGCGGTTGCGCAGCTTCTCCGGGGCGGTGGCAATCACCGCCACGCCTTCGCCCATCAGCGCCGTGAGGCGATTGCGGCGCGTCGCGTAAAGAGAAAGGTGATCAGCGGGGTTCATTTTCTCGACGCCAGTTGGATTTCCAGCTCCGCCAGACGCTCGGCCGTGCCCACGTCCTGCCAGAGGCCTTCGAACAGCTCACCGGAGACGCGGCCCTCATCCGCTGCGCTGCGCAGCAGCGGCGCGAGCGGCGCTTTCTCGCCCTGCCGCACCGGTCGCACGAGCATCGGCGACATGACGGCGACGCCGGCATAAGTGTAGCGCGGCGTCCCTTCATTGCCGACGGCGCGTGCGCGCAATGCGAAGTCGCCTTGCGCCCGGTGCGGCGGATTCGGTATCAGCACGAGATGCGCGAGCATCGCGCCCAGCCCGAGGTCCAGCACCCGCTGGAAATCGACCTCGCAATAGATGTCGGCATTCACCAGGAGAAAAGGTGCCGCGCCGAGAAGCGGCACGGCCTGCGCGATGCCGCCGGCGGTCTCGAGAGGCTCGGCTTCGCGCGAGTAGGCGATGCGCATGCCGAAGCGTGCGCCGTCGCCGACGAAGTCGACGATCTGCTGGGCGAGGTGGGAGACGTTGACCACCGCCTCGCGGCAGCCGCTCGCCGCGAGGCGCTCGAGATGCCACGCAATGAGCGGCTTGCCGCCTACAGGAACCAGGGCCTTGGGCGTGCGGTCGGTGAGCGGCCGCAGGCGCTCGCCGCGTCCGGCGGCGAGCAGCATGGCTTTCATGCCTCCACCTCGTCGAGCAGGCCGTTCAGCGGTGCAAGCTCGCGATAGCGCTGCGCGACCGTCCGCGCATAGCTCAGGAAGCGGGGCGTGTCGGCGAGGTACTTCGGTTTGCCATCGCGATAGTTGATGCGCGCGAAGATACCCAGCACCTTGAGGTGCCGCTGCAGCCCCATCCACTCGAGCGCGCGCCAGAATTCGCCGAAGTCGCGCTCGACCGGCAGGTTGGCGCGCTTGGCTTTTTCCCAGTAGCGAACGCTCCAGTCGAGCACGCGGTCCTCGTCCCAGCTGATAAACGCATCGCGCATGAGCGATACGACGTCGTAGGTGATCGGGCCGATGACCGCGTCCTGGAAGTCCAGCACCCCCGGATTCGGATCGCTCAGCATCAGGTTGCGCGGCATGTAGTCGCGATGCACGTACACCGCGGGCTGGGCGAGCGCGCTTTTCACGAGAAGGGCGAAGATGCTCTCCAACGTGTGCGACTGCTGCGGCGTGAGGCTCTGGCGCCGATGGCGCGCCACATACCACTCCGGGAAGAGGTTCAGCTCCCGTCGCAGGAGCGCCTCATCGTAAGGCGGCAGCTCGCCCGGACGCGTCGCGATCTGCCAGCGGATCAGCGCGTCGGTGGCATCGGCCATCAGCGCGCCCGCATTGGCCGCGTTCAGCTCGGCGAGGTAGGTGCGCGTGCCGAGGTCGGAGAGCAGCAGGAACCCGGCGGCGAGGTCCTGGCCGTGCACGCGAGGCGCGTGCACGCCAGCGTGATGCAAGAGGTGCGCAATGCGCACGAAAGGCCCGCAGTCCTCTTTCTCGGGCGGCGCGTCCATCGCCACGAACGTGCGGCCGTCGTCGAGCGTCGCACGAAAGTAGCGCCGGAAGCTGGCATCCTCGGAGGCGGGAGTGAGGGCGAATCGCGCGCCGTGCAGCTGGGTGGCGAGCCAGCGCTCGAGCCGAGCGAGTCGTTCGTCGGCTATCATTGAAAATTCTAACATCCGACAAAAAACGAACGAGCGCCTGATGTTGCTTCGCCTAGCGACGCTCGCGATCGCGCTCACCGCCGCAGTCGCGGGCACAGCGAGCGCACAGGCGCAGTCGGATGCCACCACGGTGGATGCGCAGAAGATCGAGGGCGTGAGCGATCTCGAGATGAGCGCACGCGGCGCGGCCGAGATCCGGCACGGCGACGTCGGCGTCTTCGGCGAGTTCCTGCGCTACAACCGGGAGTTCGGCGAGATCGAGGGCGAGGGCGGCGTGCGCCTGCAAAGCGGCGTCGACCGGTTCTTCGGCCCGGCGCTCTACTACAACCTGCTCGACGACACCGGCAGCTTCCAGCAGCCGCAATTCCAGCTGCAGGACGAGCGTCCGGCGCGCGGCTCCGCCGAGCGCATCGAGTTCGCCGGCAAGAGCAAGTATCGCCTGTTCGCCGCGCGCTTCACCACCTGCAAGCCCGGCCAGGACGACTGGTTCCTCGAAGCGCGCGAGCTCGACCTCGACTACGAGGCCGACGAGGGAAAAGCCGACCATCCGCGGCTACGGTTTTTCGACCACACGCTGTTTGCCTTTCCGCGCGCCGGCTTTCCGCTGGAGAGCCGCCGGCGCAGCGGCGTGCTCGTGCCCTACTACTCGCAGACCAGCCAGCGTGGCCTCGAATTCGGCATCCCGTACTACTTGAACATCGCGCCGGAGCGCGATGCGACATTCACGCCGGTCTACATGGCGCGGCGCGGCTTCCAGCTGAAGAGCGATTTCCGCTACATGCAGCCCCAGCAGCTCGGCCAGTTGCGCTACGAATACCTCCCGGACGATCCGGTTTTCGGCCGCACGCGTACCGGCCTCGCCTGGCTGCATACCCAGAACTTCTCGCCCGGCTTCATGGGACAGATCGACTACAACAAGGTCTCCGACGACCGCTACTTCGTCGACTTCTCGAGCCAGGTGAAGCAGTCATCGGTCGGCAACCTGCCGCAGGACGCGTTTCTGGTGAAGAACGGCTACCTGAAGAGCGGCACCTACTATGCGCAGGCGCGCGTCGAGCGATTCCAGACGCTGCAGGACCCGCTTGCGCCCATCGTGCCGCCTTACTGGCGCTTGCCGCAGCTGAACGCTTCGGCGACCTACAACGACGTCGCCGGCGTGTTCGACACCACGCTGCCCGGCGAATATGTGCGCTTCGTGCATGACACGCTGGTCGACGGCTCGAGGGCAACCTTTGCGCCGACCCTGTCGGTGCCGCGCGTGTCGCCGGGCTGGTACATCACGCCGAAGATGGGGCTGCGCTATACGACCTATCAGCTGGAGCGCACGGCGGCGCCCGAGCAGGACAAGCCCGCGGCAGCCATTCCGTGGTTCAGCGTGGACAGCGGCCTCGCGTTCGAGCGAGCGATGCGGATGTTCGGGCAGGCGTACACACAGACCCTCGAGCCGCGGTTTTTCTATGTCCGCGTTCCGTACCACAACCAGGACAACATTCCGCTCTTCGATACCACGCTCGCCGACTTCAACTACTCGCAGCTTTTCACCGAGAACCGGTTCATCGGCGGCGACCGCTTCGGCGACGCGAACCAGGCGACGCTCGCCTTGACGACCCGTTTTCTGCAGACCGACGGGCAGGAAAGGTTTCGCGCCACCCTCGGCCAGCGCTTCTATTTCGAGGAGGAGCGCGTGGCGCTCGCGCCGGGCTCGACGTTGCGCCTGGCGAGCAAGTCGGACGTGCTCGCCTCGATCGGCGGCCGCGCGACGCAGGCACTCTCGTTCGACGCGACGACCCAGTACAACCCGTACCAGAACCGCGCGGAGCGCTACGGCCTCGCGCTGCGCTACTCGCCGGAGATCGCCAAGGTGATGAACTTCAGCTACCGCTTCCAGCGCGACATCCTGCGGCAGATCGACGTCTCCGGACAGTGGCCCGTCGGGCGCGGCTGGTATGGCGTCGGGCGTTACAATTACTCGATCCTCGACCAGCGGCTCCTCGAGGGGCTGGCCGGCGCCGAATACAATGCCGGCTGCTGGGTTTTCCGCTTTGTCGTGCAGCGCCTGCAGGCCGCCGCGGACGTGACGAACACGGCGATCATCTTCCAGATCGAGCTCGCCGGCGTGGGGCAGATCGGCACCGCAGACGCCACGCAGCTATTGAGGAGAGACGTGCCAGGCTATTCCGTGCTCAACCGTACCGACCCGGCGCTCACTCCGCCCGGCGCACGGTCGCAACTGCCATTCCAACAGGTGTTCTGATGCGCAAGCTTCTGCTCGTCGCCGCCGCTTTCGCGGCATTCGCTTCTTCCGCAGGCGCGGTCACGCTGGTCGACCGCATCGTGGCCGTGGTGAACAAGGAAGTCATCACCTACTCCGAGCTCTATGTCTCCGTCGGTCAGGCCGAGCGCGAGCTCAGGCGCCGCGGCACGCCCGCGCCGGACCGTCCGGTGCTCGAGCGACAGATGCTCGAGCGGCTGATCGTCGACAAGGCGCAGCTGCAGCTCGCGCGCGAGTCGGGTATCCGCATCGACGACCTGCAGGTCGACCGCGCGGTCGAGCGCGTCGCCTCGTCGAACAACATGACCCTCGCCGAGTTCCGCCGCACGCTCGAATCGGACGGGGTTTCCTTCGATGCCTGGCGCGCCGATATCCGCAGCCAGATGACCATGGGGCGGCTGCGCGAGCGCGAGGTGGAGAACCGCGTGCAGGTGAGCGAGTCCGAAGTCGACGTCTTCCTCGAGCAGGCGAAGACGCGTCCGGACAACAACGAATACAACATCGCCCACATCCTCGTCCGGGTACCCGAGGGGGCGAGCCCCGAGCGCATCCGCCAGGCGCGCGAGCGCGCCGAGCAGGCGCTGGGCGAAATCAAGGGCGGCGCGCCCTTTGGCCGCGTTGCGGCGAGCTATTCCGATGCCCCCGACGCGCTGCAGGGCGGCGCGATCGGCTGGCGCAACCACGACCGGTTGCCCGAGCTGTTCTCCGTTGCGCTGTCGAGAATGCAGGCCGCGCAGGTCAGCGATCCGCTGCGCAGCCCCGCCGGCTTCCATATCCTGCAGCTCGTCGACCGGCGCGGCGTCGGCGCCGAAGCGGCCGTGAAGCAGACGCGGCTGCGCCATATCCTGGTGCGCACGAACGAGGCGGTGTCGGAAAGCGAGGCGCGCCGCAAGCTCGCCGATCTGCGCGACCGGGTCGTCAACGGCCGCGCCGATTTTGGCGAGCTGGCGCGCCAGTACTCCGACGACGGCACGGCGGCGCGCGGCGGCGAGCTCGACTGGGTGTACCCCGGCGATACCGTGCCGGAATTCGAGCGCGCCTACGAGGAGCTGAAGGTCGGCGAGGTCGGCCAGCCCGTGCGCACGCCGTTCGGCTATCACATCATCCAGGTGCTCGAACGGCGCGCGAGCGACGTCTCGCCCGAGCGCCGGCGCATCCAGGCGCGCCAGGCGCTGCGCGACCGCAAGGCCGACGAGGCCTACACCGAATGGCTGCGGCAGCTGCGCGATTCGACCTACGTCGAGCTGCGCCTTGACGAGCGCTAGACCGCGCGTCGCTTTGACGTCCGGCGAGCCCGCCGGCATCGGTCCCGAGCTGTGCGTGCGCGTTGCGTCACAAACCGATGTAGTCCTCATCGGCGACCGCTCGCTCCTGCCCGGCGCGCAGCACGTGGAGCACGTGCCGCTCGCGCGGCCCGCGGTCTCCGGCCGGCTCGACCCGGCGAATGCGCGCTATGTGCTCGCGATCCTCGACCGTGCGATCCGCGGCTGCCAGTCGGGAGAGTTCGCGGCGATGGTGACCGCGCCGGTGCAGAAGAGCGTGATCAACGATGCGGGCATCGCGTTTACCGGGCACACCGAATACCTGGCCGAGCACGCCGGCGCGGCTCATGTCGTCATGATGCTGGTCGGCGGCGGGCTGCGCGTCGCGCTCGCCACGACGCACCTCGCCCTCGCCGAAGTCCCCCGCGCCATCACGACCACGGGGCTCCTCGGCACCCTTCGGATCCTGGATGCGGATCTCAAGCGGCGCTTCGGCATCGCCCGGCCGCGCATCCTCGTCGCCGGCCTGAATCCCCATAGCGGCGAAGCGGGACATCTTGGCCGCGAGGACATCGAAACGATCGTGCCCGCCATCGCCGAAGCCGTACGCGCCGGCATCGATGCCAAGGGGCCGATACCCGCCGACACGCTGTTCGTCCCCGAGCGGCTGCGCGCGGCCGACGCGGTGCTCGCCATGTACCACGACCAGGGGCTGCCGGTGCTCAAGTACGCAAGCTTCGGCCGCGGCGTGAACATCACGCTCGGCCTGCCCTTCATCCGCACCTCGGTCGATCATGGCACCGCCCTCGACCTCGCCGGAACCGGGCGCGCCGATGCCACGAGCCTCGCCGAGGCAGTCAAGCTTGCTATCGAGCTCGCACAAGCCACCGCATCGTCCTAGGAAGCGCTTCGGGCAGCACTTCCTGCACGACCCGCGCGTGCTCGGCCGCATCGTCGACGCGATCGCGCCTTCGCCCGGCGATTTTCTGGTGGAAATCGGGCCCGGCGAGGGCGCGCTCACGGCGCCGCTCATCGAGCGGGCGGGCAAGCTCGAGGCCATCGAGGTCGATCGCGATCTCGCCGCGGCGCTGGCGGCGCGCTTCCCGCCGTTCAAGCTGACGGTCCATTGCGCAGACGCACTCGAGTTCGACTTCGCGCGTTTCCCGTCAGGCGTGCGCGTCGCCGGCAACCTGCCCTACAACATCTCGACGCCGCTGCTGTTCCATGTCGCACGCTATGCCGAGCGCGTGCGCGACATGCACTTCATGCTTCAGCTCGAGGTGGTCGAGCGCATGGTTGCCGCCCCATCAACGGCGCAATACGGCCGGCTCTCCGTGGCGCTGCAGGCGCGCTTCGCCATGCAGAAGCTGTTCAAGGTGCCAAAAGGCGCGTTTCGTCCGCCGCCGAAGGTTGAATCGGCCGTCGTGCGGCTGGTGCCGCTCGCCCAGCCGTTGCACGTCGATGACGATCTGCTGAGGAAGGCCTTCTCGGCGCGCCGCAAGCAGCTGCGCAATGCGCTGCCGGACGTCGATTTCGCACACGCGGGAATCGACCCGAGGCTGCGGCCGGAAAACCTCTCGCCGCAGGATTACGCGCGCATCAGCTCGCCTGGATGAACTCGATCTTGTAGCCGTCGGGATCCTCGACGAAGGCGATCACCGAGCTGCCGCCCTTCACCGGGCCGGGCTCGCGCGTCACTCTGCCGCCGCTGGTGCGCACTTTCTCGCAGGCCGAGCTTACGTCGGGCACGCCGATCGCCACATGGCCGAAGGCGGTGCCGAGCTCGTAGCGCTCGACGCCGTAGTTGTAGGTGAGCTCGAGCACCGCGGCGCGCTTCTCGTCGTCGTAGCCGACGAAGGCGAGCGAGTACCTCTGCTCGGGGCGATCGGTGGTGCGCAGCAGCTTCATGCCGAGCACTTCGGTATAGAAGCGGACCGAGCGCTGCAGGTCGCCGACGCGAAGCATGGTGTGCAGCAGTTTCATCGCTTTCCTTTCAGGATGGGCAGTGTACGGGCCGACAGCTCGAGACGCTCGCGCGCTTCTCGCCAGCCCGGATAAAGGCGTTCGAGCAGGTTCCAGTAACGCCGCGAATGGTTCAGCTCGACCAGGTGCGCGACTTCGTGCGCCACCACGTAATCAGCCAGCGCGGGGTCGACGTGCGCGAGGCGCCACGAAAGCCGGATCGCGCCGCGCTCGGTGCAGACGCCCCACTGGGTGCGCGCGTTCGAGATGCCGACCACGGGAGCCGGCAGGCCGAGCAGCGCGGCGTAATGCCCGACTCGCGGGCGTAGCGTCGCCAACGTCTGGTCCTTGAGCCAGGCGACGAGCACGTCGAGGGTGCGTCCGCGCGACGAAATGATCAGGCTTCCATCCACGTCATGAACTGAGCGGCGGCCTTTGCGAACTTCGATCACCCGTGGAGCGCCGAACACGGGAACGACCTCGCCCGTCTCGCCGCGAAGCACGGCGCCGCACGGTGTGGATGCCCACTCGTCCAGCTTGCGCAGGATCCACTCGCCTTTGTCGCGCAGGAAGCGCTCCACGTCGTGCCACGACGCCCGCGTGGGCGCGGCGACGCGCAGACCGGCCGCGTCGATGGTGAGGCCCACCGTGCGGCGCCGGCGGCGCGCGAAACGGTATTCGATCGCGCGGCCGCCGAGCTCGATCAGCAGAGTGCCTTCTGTTGCTCCTCGATCCATGCCTCGGCCATGTCGTTCAGTGTTTTGGGGTCGCGATCCGCCGGCTCGATGCTCGGGCCGATGCGCACGGTGACCGTGCCGGGACGCTTGAGAAATGCGTTGCGGGGCCAAAGGAGCCCCGCGTTATGCGCAACCGGCACCACCGGTGCGCCGGCTGCGGCCGCGAGCCACGCGCCGCCGAGCTGATAAGGCCGCCGCTCGCCTGGCCGCACCCGCGTGCCTTCAGGAAATACCACGACCCAGAAGCCCTGCTCGAGCCGCTCGCGCCCACGCCGCGCCATGGCGCGCAGCGCGGCCACGCCGCGCGAACGGTCGATGGCGATCGGGCTCATCAGCGCAAGCCCCCAGCCGAAGAACGGAATCCAGAGCAGCTCGCACTTGAGCACATGCACTTGCGGCGGGAAGATGAGCTGGAAGGCCATCGTTTCCCAGGCCGACTGGTGCTTGGCGAGGATCACCGCCGGCCGGGAAGGCAGGTGCTCGCGCCCCTCGACGCGCCATTTGATGCCGAGCACATTTTTCGCCAGCCACACCACGAGCCGCGACCAGCCGGAGATGATCCGGTAGCGCACCATCCGCGGCAGGGGAAAGGTGGCGAGCGCGACCAGCGCGTAGAGCGGAGTGACGAGGACGAGCGCGGCGGCGAAAACGGTCGAGCGCAGCCACGTCATGGAGCCAGATGCTCGGCGAACGCGGCGAGATCCGCAAAGACCTGCGTGCCCGGCGGCAGCTCGCCTTCGGCCTGCGTCTTCTTGCCCTTGCCCGTGAGCACCAGCACCGGCCGCGCGCCGGCGGCGACGGCCGCCTGCACGTCCTTCAGCGCGTCGCCCGCCATATAGGTGTCGCTGAGCGAGACGTTGAAGCGGCGCGCCACCTCGAGCAGCATGCCGGGCTTCGGCTTGCGGCATTCGCAGGCCGCGGCATCGGCGTGCGGGCAGAAGAAGAAGGCGTCGACGCGACCGCCGGCCTGGACCGCGGCGCGTTGCAGCGCGTCGTGGATCTCGAACAGCGTGCGCGTGGTGAAGAGCCCGCGCGCGATGCCCGACTGATTGGTCGCCACCACGATGCGGTAGCCCGCCTGGGTCAGGCGCGCGATCGCCTCGAGCGAGCCCTTGATCGGCCGCCATTCGTCGAGCGACTTGATGTAATGGTCGCTGTCGTGATTGATCGTGCCGTCGCGATCGAGGATGACCAGCTTCATGAGGCGAGCTTCGAGAGATCGGCGATGCGGTTCATCGTGCCGTGCAGCCTGCCGAGGAAGCCGATGCGATTCGCTCGCACGCGCGGGTCCTTGTCCATCACCATCACTTTGTCGAAGAAGGCATCCACCGGCGCCTTGAGGCTCGCCAGCGCGCGCAGCGCGCCCGTATAGTCCAGCGCGCTGAACGCCTTGTCGAGTTCGGGCTGCAGCCGGCCGAATGTGCTCGCCAGGCTCTTTTCTTCCGGCAGCACCATCAGCGCCGGGTCGAAATCGGCGGGCACCGCGCCCGCCTGCTTGAGGATGTTGCCGATGCGCTTGTTCGCCGCGGCCAGGCTCTCTGCCTCCGGTAATGCGGCAAACGCACGGACTGCTTCAAGCTGCTTGGGGACGAGAACCAGCTCTGTCGGATTCAGGCAAAGCACCGCCTCAACTTCGTTCGTCGAGTAGCCATGCTCCCGGAAATATCCCCGCGCCCGTTCGTAGATGAAGTTTTGCAGTTCGACTTGGGCTTTACTTAACCCCGACCTTCCTTGGAATCCACCATTAATCAGGTCGGACAAGCGCAAGGGCAACTGACGTTCGACGAGGATACGAATCACACCCAAAGCCGCGCGGCGAAGACCGAACGGGTCGCGCTCGCCGGTGGGGACCTGTCCGATGCTGAACAGGCCGGCGAGGGCGTCGAGCTTGTCGGCAAGGGCCACCGCGCAGGAGAGCGCGCTTTCGGGGAGCGCATCGCCGGCAAATCGCGGCCGATAGTGCTCGGCGATCGCATCGGCGACTTCGGACGGCTCGCCATCGTGGCGCGCGTAATAGCGGCCCATCACGCCCTGCAGCTCGGGGAATTCGCCGACCATTCCCGTCAGCAGGTCTGCCTTGCAGAGCCACGCGGCCCGCTCGGCGAGCGCCACCTCGGCCTTCAGGCTGCGCGCGATCGCGCCGGCGAGGAGCTGGATCCGCTGCACGCGCTCGAGCTGGCTGCCGAGCTTCGCGTGGTAGACGACTTTCGCGAGCTGCGGCACTCGAGCCTCGAGCCGGGTCTTTCGGTCCTGGTTGTAGAAGAACCGTGCGTCCTCGAGCCGCGGCCGCACCACCCGCTCGTTGCCGCCGACGATGTGGCGGGGATCGGCGGCCACCATGTTCGACACGATGAGAAAGCGCGCCAGCAGGTGGGCTTTGCCGTCGAACAGCGGAAAGTACTTCTGGTTCTGCCGCATGGTGAGGATCAGGCATTCCGCCGGTACCTCGAGGAAGGCGCGATCGAACCCGCCGGCATAGACCTGCGGGAATTCGACGAGCGCCGTCACTTCGTCGAGCAGATCGGCATAGCCGCCAAGATCGGCCGATTCCTTGGTCGCCGCACTCTTTAGCTGGCGCTCGATCGCCGCGCGGCGTGCCGTGAACGAGGCAATGACCTTGCCTTCCTTCTCGAGTTGCCCGGCGTAAGCATCGGCCTTGTGCACGCTGATCGCGCCGGCGCTCATGAATCGGTGACCGACCGTGCTGCGTCCGGCGCTCGCGCCGAGCACGCTGCCGGGCACGACGCGTTCGCCGTGAAGCATCACGAGCCCGTGCACCGGGCGCACGAACTGCGCGTCGCCCGCGCCCCAGCGCATCACCTTGGGAATCGGCAGCGCCTTGAGCGCGGCCTCGACCATGGCGGCCAGGACTTGGTCGAGCACGGCGCCTTTGCTGCTCACGCGAGCCAGCACCACCGGACCCTTCGGCGTATCGCGCCGCTCGAGCTGCTCGGGCGTGAGGCCATGCTTGCGTGCGAATCCGGCGATCGCTTGCGCCGGTGCGCTCGCTGATGGACCCGTGACTTCTATTTCGCGCCCGGCTGCGCTTGCCCCCACTTGTTCGATAGTGAATGCCAAGCGGCGCGGCGTTGCGTACACCGTCAAAGCGGGTGACGCAATAGCGAGCTTCGCCTTTACGAGCGCCTCCGCCACATGGCCGGCAAAGGCTTCCGATAGCGCGCGCAACGATTTCGGCGGCAGCTCCTCCGTCAGCAGCTCGACCAGCAGGGTGGCCTGGTCAGCCATGGACGAGCGGGAAACCGAGGCGCTCGCGCGACTCGTAGTAGGACTGCGCGATGGCGCGCGCGAGCACTCGCACGCGGCCGATGTAGGCGGCACGTTCGGTGACCGAGATCGCGCCGCGCGCATCGAGCAGGTTGAAGCTGTGCGAGCAGCGCAGCACCATCTCGTACGCCGGCAGCACGCATTGCGCTTCGATCAGCCGCTTCGCCTCGGCCTCGAACTCTCCGAAGTGGCGGAACAGCATCTCGGTGTTCGCGAGCTCGAAGTTGTAGCGCGACTGCTCCGCTTCGTTCTGGTGGTAGACGTCCCCATACTTGACCCCGTCGACCCAGGCGAGGTCGTAGACGCTTTCCTTGCCCTGCAGATACATCGCCAGGCGCTCGAGCCCGTAGGTGATCTCGCCGAGCACCGGCTTGCAGGCGAGGCTGCCGACTTCCTGGAAGTAGGTGAACTGCGTGATCTCCATGCCGTCGAGCCACACTTCCCAGCCGAGCCCCCAGGCGCCGAGCGTGGGCGATTCCCAGTCGTCCTCGACAAAACGGATGTCGTGCTCCTTCGGGTCGACGCCGAGCGCGATGAGCGATTGCAGGTAGCGCTGCTGGATGTCCGCAGGCGAAGGCTTGAGCACCACCTGGTACTGGTAATAGTGCTGCAGCCGGTTCGGATTCTCGCCGTAGCGGCCGTCCTTGGGGCGGCGCGAGGGTTGCACGTAGGCGGCGTTCCACGGCTCCGGACCTATCGCGCGCAGGAAAGTCGCGGTATGGAACGTGCCCGCGCCCATCTCCATGTCGTAGGGCTGCAGCAGCACGCAGCCTTGGCGATCCCAGAACTCGTTGAGCCGCAGGATCAGTTGTTGGAAGCTCAGCATGAAGCCAACGGATTCTACCGGCTGACCCTCGCGCGAGCGATCAACGTCAGGCCGATCATGATCGCGATGCTGAGCAAGACCGCCGGCCAGTCCCGCCACGCGACGTAAGGCGTCGCGCCGACATAGCCCTGCGCGTCGAGCTCTAGCTTGCCTTCAGCGAACTGCGGCAGACGCCCGAGCACCCGGCCGTCGCGATCGATCGCCGCCGTGATGCCGGTGTTGGTCGCCGTGAGGTGCATGCGGGCGGTTTCGATGGCACGCATCTGCGCGATCTGCAGGTGCTGCGCGGGCGCGAGCGAATCGCCGAACCAGGCCACGTTGGAGACGTTCACCAGCAGCGTCGCGGTGGGCAGCATCCGGGCAATCTCGTCGCCGAAAGCGTCTTCGTAGCACACGTTCAAGGCGATGTGCTGGCCGGCGACCTCGAGCGGCCGGCGGGTCTTGCCGCGGGAGAAGTCGGACAGCGGGATGTTGACGAGCGTGAGCGTCCACGCGAGGCCGGGGGGCGCGAACTCGCCGAACGGGACCAGATGCTCCTTGTGGTAGGCCTGCGTCGGTGAGACGCCGAATGCGACCACGCTGTTGAAGAATTCCTCCGACGAGCGGCGTGTCGGCACGCCGAGCAGCAGGTCGCCGCGGTTGCGCTGCGCCACCGCGTCGAGGCGCTTGAGGTAGGCGGGTTCGACCGCATCGAGGAAGCGCGGCAGCGCGGTCTCGGGAAAAACGATCAGGCGGGCGCGAGTTTCCTCGGCGAGGCGGGCGTAGGTCTCGAGCGTGCGCGCGTATCGCGCAGGATCGAACTTGAGGGATTGCTCGATATTCCCCTGCAGCAGCGCGACGCCGAGTGGCGCACCCTGCGGCGTGCTCCAGGCGATATGGCGCAGCGCTTCGCCGCCGCCGAGGACCACGATCACGACCGCGGCCCACGCAGCGGGATGCGGTGCGCGCGTGGCGAGGAGCCAGATTGCGCCGGCAAGGCTCACGGTGAGGAAAGAAACGAAGAACACGCCGCCGAGCGGCGCGTAACCCTGCAATGGCCAGCCCACCGCCGCGTAGCCAAACGAGAGCCATGGGAAGCCGCTCAGGATCCACGAGCGTATCCATTCGAAGAGTGTCCACGACGCCGGGATGAGGAGGCATGCGCGCAGCGCCGGATGGGCTGGGATGCGCGCCTGCAACCAGCCGGCAATCGCAGGCAAGAGGGCGATGAACGCGCAAAGCAAAAACGTCGCTAGCGCCGCGACCGGCGCCGCCATGCCGCCGATATCGTGCAGGCTCACATAGATCCACGACACCCCGGCGCCGAAAAGGCCGAGGCCAAAGGCGAAGCCCGAGCGCGCGGCGGCCGCCGGCGATGCCGACATCCAATAGTGAATCAGCACGACGAGGCTCGCGATGCCGAGCGGATACAGGCCGAGCGGCGCGAATGCCGCCACGCTCACCGCGCCGGCGGCGAAACAGGCGAAGGCTTTCATCGTGCTAGCCTCGGGACCCTTCGCGCATGAAGAAGATTCTCCTCACCAACTTCCACCCGCACCAGGACGGCGGCGGCGGCCACGCACGCTACATCCGTACGATCCTCGACAGCGGGCTGCGCCAGGATTTCGACTTCGGCGTCGCCGCCCCGGAGGGCTCGGGCGTCTGGGCGACCGGCCGCGCGCTCGGCGCGACGACTTTCGCTTGTTCGTTTCCCGGCCATATCACCGAGATTCCGCAGATGATCGGCGCCATACGCCGCTTCGAGGCCATCTATGAGGAATGGCAGCCCGACCTCATCCACACGAATGGCTCGCGCGACCAGAACATCGTCGTGCTGTGGAAAAAGTTGCGCCGGCGCCGCGTGCCGTGCATACGCACGCATCACGCGGTGCGCAACATTCCGGACAACGTCTATAACCGCTGGGCCTACCGCACCATGCTCGCCGGTCATATCTACGTCGGCCACAGTGCGCGCAATATCTCCTGGGCCGCGGGCTCGCTCACGGTGCCGAACGCCCGCGTAATCCCCAACGGCGTCGACGTGACCTTCTGGCGGCCGGCGCCGAGGGATCCCGCGTTCCTCGCCAAGTACGACATCAGCCCGTCCGACTTCGTCTTCGGCTCTCATGCCGGGATGGGCGCTCACAAGCGCACTGACCTCTTTCTGCACGGCGCTGCGCTCGCGCTGAAGGGTGGCGCGCGGCCATTCAAGATCCTGCTGCGGGGAAACGAGCGAGAGATCGATAAAAGCTCTCGCCTCGCAGGCGACCTTGGCCTGAACAACGTCGTCTACGTACGCTATGAGGCCGATCCGCGCGGTTACCTGTCGCTCATCGACGTCGGCTTTCTGCTCTCCGAGTCGATCGAGGCGATCTCGTTCGCCGCGCGCGAGCTGATGGCCATGGGCAAGCCGCTGATCAGCTCGAACTATGCAGGCCTCGTCGAGAACGTCGACGACCGGCTGAACGGGCGCCTGATCGAGTGCGGCGACGCCGAAGGGGTGGCCGAGGCGATCGGCTGGTTTCTGGATCTGGATGCGGCCGCGCTAGGAGAAGTGGGCCGCAACGCACGCCTGAAGGCCGAGCGGGTCTTCAGCGTCGAGGACCAGGTGCGCGAGCTGCGCCGCTTCTATCGGGCTCACGTCTTGGGCTTGTCGACGAGCAGCGTGTAGACGCGCCGGCTGTCGGCGCGCAGCACCTGGAAGCGCAGTCCCTCGATCGTGACGAGCTCGCCGCGCTTGGGCAGCCGGCCGAGATGCGCGATGACGACGCCGCCGACGGTGTCTGAAACCTCATCCGGGAAGCGCGTGCCGAAAGCGGCATTGAAGTCGGAAATCTGCGTCAGCGCCTTGACGCGAAAACGCCCGCCCGGCTCCGGGATGATGCTGTCGGAGGCTTCGTCGAAGTCGTATTCGTCCTCGATCTCGCCGACGATCTGCTCGAGCACGTCCTCAATGGTCACCAGGCCGGATACGCCGCCGTACTCGTCCACCACGATCGCCATGTGATTGCGGCTGGCGCGGAACTCGCGCAGCAGGACGTTGAGCCGCTTCGCCTCGGGCACGAACACCGCCGGCCGCAGCATCTCGCGCACGTTGAACTCCTCGGCGCCGGCGTAGTGTCGCAGGAGATCCTTGGCGAGAAGCACGCCGATCACGTCGTCGCGGTTCTGGTCGATCACCGGGAAGCGCGAGTGCGCCGTGGCGATGATTCGCGGGATGAAGGTCTCGATCGGCTCGTTGATGTCGATGAAGTCGACCTGTGCGCGCGGGATCATGATGTCGCGCACCTGCATCTCGGAAACGTTGAGCGCGCCCTCGATGATGGAGAGCGCATCGGCGTCGAGCAGGTTGCGCGAGTAGGCCGAGCGCAGCAGCTCGACCAGCTGCTCGCGGTCGCTCGGCTCGCGCATCAAGAGCGCAGACAGGCGCTCGAGCAGGCTGGGACGCGCGGGATCGTTCATCCGGGAGCGCTCATTTTACCGTGTAGGGGTCGGCGAAGCCGAACCGCCGCAGCAGCCTGATTTCGCGTGCTTCCATACGGCGCGCGCTTGTTTTGTCATCGTGCATGTGGCCGCGCAGGTGCAGCACGCCGTGTACCACCAGATGCGCGTAGTGCGCACGCACGCTTTTTCCCTGCGCGCGCGCCTCCCGCACGATCACCGGATGGCACAAGACGACGTCGCCGGCGCGCCCGTCGGGGAAGCTGAGGACGTTGGTCGCGTAGTCCCGTTTTCCGAACGCGCGGTTCAACCGCCGCCCTTCGCGCGTCCCGACGATGCGCAGCGTGAGCGGAAATGCCGCTGCGCTTTCCGCCCAGGCGCGCAACGCCGCGGCTCCCGGTACGCCGCGGCGGGGCACGGCGTACTGCACGACGACTCTATTCCTGTGCAGAGTTGGCTTCGTACGCGTCGATGATGCGCGCGACGAGCGGATGGCGCACCACGTCTTGTGCGCCGAACTGCGTGAAGGCGATGCCGCGCACGCCGTCGAGGATGCGGCGCGCCTCGATCAGGCCGCTCTTCTGGCCGCGAGCGAGGTCGATCTGCGTGACGTCGCCGTTCACCACGGCCTTCGCGCCGAAGCCGATACGCGTGAGGAACATCTTCATCTGCTCGGGCGTCGTGTTCTGGGCTTCGTCGAGGATGATGAAAGCATGGTTCAGCGTGCGGCCACGCATGTAGGCGAGCGGCGCCAGCTCGATCGTGCCGCGCTCGAGGAGCTTGCCGGTTTTCTCGAAGCCCATCAGGTCATAGAGCGCGTCGTAGAGCGGGCGCAGGTAGGGATCGACCTTCTGCGCGAGGTCGCCCGGCAGGAAGCCGAGTCGCTCGCCGGCTTCGACCGCCGGGCGCACGAGCACGATGCGCTTCACCTTGTCGCGTTCGAGCGCGTCCACCGCGCACGCCACGGCGAGGTAGGTCTTGCCCGTGCCGGCGGGGCCGATGCCGAGCGTCAGGTCGTGCGCCAGGATCTTCTCGATGTACTCGAGCTGGTGCGGCGTGCGGCCATGAAGGTCGGTGCGGCGTGTGAGGAGCTGCGGGCCTTCGGCGGGAGGCTTGACGTCGCGCAAGACCTCCGTGAGGCCGAGCTGCACATCGTCGAGCGTCAGGTCGCCCGTAGCGCGATCATAGAAGTGCTCGAGCGCCTGCGCCGCGCGGTTGGCCTGCTCGCCGCGCACGGTGAACTTCGCGCCGCGCCGCGCGATCGTGACGTCGAGCGCCGACTCGATCTGCCGCAGGTTCTCGTCGAGGGCGCCGCACAGGCGCGCGAGGCGCTGGTTGTCGACGGGATCGAGGCGCACCTCGACCGGCTTCGCCTTCATCCTGGGCTCATGTTGCCAACTGACCCCGAAGCGAATGCGGCCGGCGCTCGGTGATGCGCACAGCGACGAACTCACCGACCAGCTGCGCCCGTCCGGGGAAATTCACGATGCGGTTGTTGCCGGTGCGGCCGGCGAGCTCGTGCTCGCGCTTCTTCGAGACGCCTTCGACCAGCACGCGTTCCGTGGTCCCCACCATCCGTTCGGCCACCGCATTCGCCTGCGTCTGGATCTGCGCTTGCAAGTGCTGCAGGCGCACGCTTTTCGCGTCTGGCGGGACTTGGTCGGACAGCTCCGCCGCAGGCGTGCCCGGCCGCGGGCTGTAAGCGAAGCAGTAGGCATCATCGAACTCGAGCTCGCGCGCGAGCTTGAGGGTCGCCTCGAAGTCGGCATCGGTCTCGCCCGGAAAGCCGACGATGAAATCGGAGCTGACGCTGATTCCGGGCCGCGCTGCGCGAAGGCGACGGATGATCGAGCGGTACTCGAGCGCCGTGTAGCCGCGCTTCATCGCCGCGAGCACGCGATCGGAGCCCGACTGCACCGGCAGATGCACGTGCGGTGCGAGCTTGGGCAGGGCGCCGTGCGCGTCGATCAGCCGCTGCGTGAACTCGCGCGGGTGCGAAGTGGTGTAGCGAATGCGCTCGACCGGTAGTTCAGAAACGAAGTGCAGCAACTCCGCGAAATCGGCGGGCGCACCCTCGATCGTGCCACGCCACGCATTCACGTTCTGGCCGAGCAGGGTCACTTCCTTTACGCCTTGTCGGAGCAACGCAGCGATCTCCGCCACGACATCGTCGAACGGCCGCGACACCTCTTCGCCGCGCGTGTAGGGCACGACGCAGAAGCTGCAGTACTTGCTGCAGCCTTCCATGATCGAGACGAAGGCGCGCGCCCCTTCCGCACGCGGCTCGGGCAGGCGATCGAACTTCTCGATCAGCGGGAAGCTGATGTCGACTTGCGGCGTCCCGGTGGCGCGACGGCGCTCGAGGAGCTCCGGCAGGCGATGCAGCGTCTGCGGCCCGAACACGACGTCGACGAAGGGCGAACGCTCGACGATCGCGGCGCCTTCCTGGCTCGCGACACAGCCGCCGACGGCGATCATCAGGTCGGGCCTCGCGCGCTTGAGATGCCGCACGCGGCCGAGGTCGGCGAACACTTTCTCCTGCGCCTTCTCGCGCACCGAGCAGGTGTTGAACACGATGAGGTCGGCATCCTCGGGCCGCCCGGTAAGCTCGGCGCCCTGCGTGACGCGGAGCACGTCGGCGATCTTCTCCGAATCGTATTCGTTCATCTGGCAGCCGAACGTGCGCAGATAAAGCTTGGTCGTCACGGCGCCTGCGCCGCCTCCTGCGGCGTGAGGATCCAGACTGCGCGCACCTGTCCCTCGCTATCGAGGCGATATTTGACGCGCGCGCCGGCGGGCAGGGCGGTCGGCACGATGATGCGATTCGAGGCGTCGCGAATCTGCGCGCCGGGCGCGAGCCGCGCCGTGCGGCCATTCAGCTCGACGATATTGCTCTGCACGTGGCGGATTTCCGCGCGCTCGGCATCCCGAGGAATCGTGCGCAACTGCGCCGCCGCGGGAACGGCGAGCAGAGCGATCAGCAGACCGAGCAGTGCTCTCATGGCGCAGCAGAAAGGGAGAAATGGTGGCGAATCAGGGACTCGAACCCCGGACACACGGATTATGATTCCGCTGCTCTAACCAGCTGAGCTAATTCGCCACGTCAAGGGACGGCATTATAAACCCGCGGGCCTACGATCTCGCCGTTGTCGGCGGCGGTCCGGTGGGCGCGAGCCTGGTGCGCGCGCTGAAGGGCCACGCGATCGCGTTCATTGCGCCTCCGCCTCAGGCTGCGCCGCAGTCCGGATTCGATCCGCGCGTCTACGCCTTGAGTCCGGGCAACGTGGAATTTCTGCGCACGCTCGGCGTGTGGCAGAGCCTGCCGGCCGAGCGGCTGGCCCGCGTCGAGGCGATGCGCATCTTCGGCGATGACACCCGCGCCGTGCTCGAGTTCGATGCCTACGAGGCGGGCGTAGGCGAGCTCGCGTGGATCGTGGAAGACAACGCGCTGCAACGCGCATTGTGGTCCGGGCTAACTGGCATGGCATTGCGCTGCGAGCGTCTCGAGGTTGGCGCGGAGCACGCGTTGCTTTCCTTCAGCGATGGCGCGCCGCTCGCGGCCAAGCTCGTCGTCGGCGCCGACGGCGCACATTCCTTCGTGCGCAGCGCCGCCGGCATCGCAGCGCGCGAGCGAAGCCTCGGACAGATCGCGGTCGTCGCAAACTTCCATTGCGCGAAACCGCATCGCAACGTCGCCTACCAATGGTTCCAGGGCGGTCCGGTTCTCGCTCTGCTGCCGCTGCCGGCCGAGCAAGTGTCGATGGTGTGGTCGCTACCGGAGAGCGAAGCACAGCGCATCGGCGCGATGTCGGGCGAGGCCTTGGCGGCGGAGGTCGAACGGGCATCGCACGGCGTTCTGGGCGCGCTGGCTGCCGCGTCGCCCGCGCGCAGTTTTCCGCTGCAACGGCTCGCAGCGCGGCGGCTCATCGCGCCGCGCGTTGCGCTCGTCGGCGACGCTGCACACGTCGTCCATCCGCTCGCCGGGCAGGGTCTGAACCTCGGTTTGCAGGATGCGCGCGCGCTAAGCGCCGTCATCGCTGGACGCGAGCCCGGACGCGACCCCGGCGAGGAGCGGCTGCTGCGGCGCTACGAGCGGCGCCGTGCAGAGCCTATACTTGCCATGGATGGGGCGATTTCGGGCCTCTTCGCCCTCTACGGTGCAGATAGCGCCATCGTCGGGCGCGCGCTCAACGCGGGATTGAACCTGACGAACCGGATGGCAGTCCTAAAGAACATTCTTATGCGACAGGCGATGAGCTGATGCGGAAATTTCTGCTGGCCGCGGTGCTGGTCACTTTTGCCGCTGGCGCGCTCGCCGACGAAGCCCAGATCCGCAAGGCGGTGAGCGAGAAGCTCGGCGTCAAAGTCGAAGGCGTGCAGCCGGGGCCGCTCGGTTTGTACGAGGTGCGTTACAAGTCTTCGAACGGGATGCGCATCGTCTACACCGACGCCAATGCGACGCACATCTTCGTCGGCAAGATCTACGAGGCGGCTAGCGAGCGCGACGTGACCGAAGAACGGATGCGCAAGCTCAATGCCATCAAGTTCGAGTCCTTGCCGCTCGATCAGGCAGTGAAGATCCAGCGCGGCAACGGCAAGCGCGTGGTGGCGATGTTCTCCGATCCGCACTGTCCCTATTGCAACACGTTCGAGCAGACGCTGCAGCAGATGGATGACATCACGATTTACGTGTTCATGTTTCCCGTGATCCATCCCGAGCTTGCGGACCAGTCGAAATCCGTGTGGTGCTCACCCGACCGGGCGAAAGCCTGGCTGGATGTCGCCTTGCGCGGCAAGCCGCCGACGGCGCCGTCAACCTGTGCGAACCCGGTGGAGAAAAACCTTCAGCTCGGCAGGAGCATCGGGGTGAATAGCACCCCCACGCTGATTCTGGCGAGCGGCGAGCGCGTCAGCGGGGCGCTGAGCAAAGGCGATTTCACCGACCTCCTCGACGTAAAACCCTAATCGCTCCCGGGCCAGGCTTCGCCGCGCGGCCAGAGGAGCCACATCTTCCCGCTCTGGCGCATGCGGCCCGCCAGCGCGCCCGCCTCGGGCCCCGTTCCCCAGAAGAAATCCGCGCGCACGACGCCGCGAATGGCGCCGCCCGTGTCGTGCGCGGCGCCGAGACGGATCAACGGCTCGTCCGACAGCGGAAATGTCGTGGCGAGAAAGACCGGCGCGCCGAGCGGAATGAAGCGCCGATCTACCGCGAGGCTGTACTGCGGCACGAGCGGCACGCCGAGCGCGCCGATCACGCCGCGCGGGTCGACCGACTCGCGAAAGAACACGTAGCTCGCATTCACGTTCAAGGCGTCCTGCAGCTTGGCCGGATTTGCCGCGGCCCACGACTTGATGCCTTGCATCGACGCCTGGTCGAGCGTCATCTCGCCGCGCTCGACGAGATAGCGGCCGAGAGAGCGATACGGGTGGCCATTCTGGTCGGCGTAGGCCAGGCGGATACGATCGCCATTGTCGAGCTCGAGCTGTCCCGAGCCCTGGATTTGCAGGAAAAAGAGCTCGATCGGGTCGGCCGTCCAGCCGATGATCGGTGCCTTGAAGCCTTCGCCGCGCGAATCAATCTCGGCGCGCGTGTAGTAGGGCACGAGGCGCCGTCCGTCCACGCGGCCGCGCAGCCTGAGGTTGCGCGTTTCCGGCGCCACGGCTGCGAGGTCGACGACGATCAGGTCATCCGGCACGCCAAAGATCGGGAAGCGATTGATGTCGTCGCGTGTACGGCTGCCGCGCAGGACCGGCTCGTAGTAGCCGGTGATGGTGCCCGTGTCGCCGCTCTCGGTGCTGACGATCGCAAAGGGCGTGAACGTCGTCTCGAAGAAGCGCCGCGCGCCGGCTTCGTCACCGATGGCGATGGTGGTGGCGGTTCCGCACGGGCCGAGCAGTACGGCCGGCGCACGCGCACAGCCGCTAAGGAAGGCACGCAGGCTCGGCTCGAGGCGTGTACGCTCCCAGCCGGGAAGCGCGGCGAATGACGTTGCGATGTACTGCGCGCGCTCCGGGGTGGGCGGCTTCGGCGGTGCCGGCTTTTCCGGCAGCTGCGTGCACGCCGCCGCCAACAGGATCGCCAGCAGAGGGAAAGACCGCAACTGCAGCGAAAGCAGCCGCGACATGTGGATCGTATACCTCGAAATGGGTTTTGCGCTGCTGGTGGCGGTGCTCATCGTCTGGTTCACCTGGCCGCGCAAGAAAAAGTGAGTCAGTGCAGCACGCGCGGCACCGAGAGCGTGAACTCCGGGATCTGCGCCTCGAAGCGCGTGCCGTCCTCCGCCACCATCTGGTAGCTGCCGCGCATCGTGCCGACGGGCGTCGCGATCGAAGCGCCGCTCGTGTACTCGTAGCTCTCGCCCGGCTGCAGCAGCGGCTGCGCGCCGACGACGCCGAGCCCGCGCACTTCCTGCACGAGCCCGTGCGAGTCGGTGATGATCCAGTGGCGGCTGATGAGCTGCGCGGCGACGCTGCCGGCGTTGCGGATCGTGATGGTGTAGGCAAAGACGTAGCGCGCCTTCGCTTCGTCGGACTGGTCGGCGAGGTATTGCACCTGGGCGCTGACCGCGACGTCGTTTTGTTTTTGCTGCGCCATGGCCGCATTGTAAACTCGGGCGGAAATGGGATCACCGCGGACTTATCGCATCGCCCCCAGCATCCTCTCAGCCGACTTCGCGCGGCTCGGCGAAGAAGTGAAGGCGGTCGAGCGCGCGGGCGCCGACTTGATCCACTTCGACGTGATGGACAACCACTATGTGCCGAACCTCACGGTCGGACCGTTGGTATGCGCGGCGCTGCGGCCGCACGTGAAGCTGCCGCTCGACGTGCATCTCATGGTGAAGCCGGTCGACGCGCTCGTGCCCGAGTTCGCCAAGGCCGGCGCCAGCATCATCAGCTTTCACCCAGAGGCGACCGAGCACGTCGATCGCACCATCGCGCTCATCAAGCAGCACGGCTGCAAGGCGGGCCTGGTCCTCAACCCGGCGACGCCGGCTTCGTTCCTGGATTACACGCTCGAGAAGCTCGACCTGGTGCTGCTCATGTCCGTCAACCCCGGCTTCGGCGGCCAGCAGTTCATCGCGTCGGTCCTGCCGAAGGTGAGCGAGGTTCGCCGGCGGATCGACAAGCTCGGCAAGCCGATCTGGCTCGAGGTCGACGGCGGCATCAAGGCCGACAACATCGCTGAAGTCGCCCGCGCCGGCGCCGATACTTTCGTCGCCGGCTCGGCGATCTTCGGCTCGAAGGACTACGCCGCGACCATTCTGGGCATGCGCGCGCGGCTCGGCGTGCTATAGTAGCCGCGCGTGCTGCAATCCCTTTTCAAACGCGAAACTCTCTCCTGGCGTAGCTGGCGCCGCTAAATCCCTCGCGTCGCCGCGCGGCTCGGCGATGCGCACTCCTAGGCCGCAACCGCAGTTCCAGTAATCAGTAACGGAGAGATTCGTGATTCAGGCCGAGTTCGATCGGCTCGCAGCGCTTGGCTTCACCCGCATTCCGCTCGTGGCGGAAACGCGCGCCGATCTCTACACAGCACTCGCCGTCTATGTGCAGCTGGCCGGCGGGCCCTACAGCTACCTGCTCGAATCCGTGGTCGGCGGCGAGCGTTTCGGGCGCTATTCGTTCATCGGCCTTTCGTGTGCCGAGCGGCTCGAAGCGCGCGGCACCCATTTACGGCGTCTGCTGCGCGACGCGCGCGGCGGCGAAGCGTGCATCGAGCAGTTCGAGGGCGACCCGTTCGAATATGTGCGCGGCTGGCTGAAGCGCGAGCGTACGGCGCCGCTGCCGGCAGCGCTGCGCTTTGCCGGCGGGCTCGCCGGCTACTTCGGCTATGAGAGCGTGCGTCATGTCGAGTCCCGCGCGCTCGGGCAAGCGAAGCGCGATCCCATCGGAACTCCCGACATGCTGCTCCTCGTGTCCGATGAGCTCGCGGTGGTGGACAACGTGCTGGGCAAGCTCTACCTCGTGGTCTACGCCGATGCCCGCCAGAACGATGCCTTTGCGAAAGCGCGCGAGCGGCTCGAGCTCTTGCGGCAGCGGCTCGCCGAGCCGCTTTCGCAGGCGCTGATCCTCGCGCAGCCGGCGGCGGAACCGCCGCTTTGCGCAGCTCTCGAGCGCTCTATCAGCGAGGCCGCGTTCGTCGAGGCCGCGCAGCGTGCCAAAGACGCCATTCTTGCCGGCGAGCTGATGCAGGCGCAGATCTCGCAGCGCATTACTCTGTCGTTCGAGGCCTCGGCGCTCTCGCTCTACCGCGCCCTGCGCAGCGTCAACCCGTCGCCCTACATGTATTACTTCGACTTCGGTGATCACCATGTGGTCGGCGCATCGCCCGAGATCCTGGTGCGCCTGTCCGGTGAGACGGTCACGTTGCGCCCTATTGCGGGCACGCGCCCGCGCGGCAAGACGGCGGCGGAAGATGCTGCCATCGCAGCCGAGCTCCTTGCCGATCCCAAGGAGCGCGCCGAGCACGTGATGCTCATCGATTTGGGACGCAATGACGTGGGCCGTATCGCGGCGCCGGGCAGCGTCAAGGTCACGGAGCAGATGGTGATCGAGCGTTATTCGCACGTCATGCACATCGTGTCGAATGTCGAGGGAAGACTCACGCCGGGACGCGATGCGATCGATGTGCTCAAAGCGAGTTTCCCCGCCGGCACCGTGACCGGCGCACCGAAAGTGCGCGCCATGCAGCTCATCGACGAGCTCGAGCCGGTGAAGCGCGGCATCTATAGCGGCGCGGTCGGCTACCTTGGTTTCAACGGCGACATGGACGTCGCGATCGCCATCCGTACGGCAGTGATTAAGGACGGCCGGCTGCACGTGCAGGCAGCTGCCGGCGTGGTCGCCGATTCCGATCCGCAAGCGGAATGGCGCGAAACGGAGCACAAGGCGCGCGCACTCATGCATGCCGCTGCGCTCGCCTCGAGCGAGGCGAGATAGGGGCCCATGTTCCTCATGATCGACAACTACGATTCCTTCACCTACAACCTGGTTCAGTATTTCGCCGAGCTCGGTGCGGAGGTCGCGGTCCATCGCAATGACGAGATCACGCTCGCCCAGGCGGAATCGCTCGACCCCCGGGGGATCATCATCTCGCCCGGACCGAGCGATCCGCAGCGTGCCGGCATCTCGCTCGAGCTGATCGCGCGGCTCGCCGGACGGGTGCCGATCCTCGGTGTATGCCTCGGCCACCAGGCGATCGGACAGGTGTTCGGCGGCAAGGTGGTGCGCGCGAAGCGCGTGATGCACGGCAAGGTGTCGCGCCTGAGCCATGACGGCGCGGGCATGTTCCGCGGCCTGCCGTCCGAGTTCGAGGTGACGCGTTACCACTCGCTCGCTATCGAGCGTGAAAGCCTGCCGGCTTGCCTCAAAATCACCGCCGAGGCGGACGACGGCGAGATCATGGGGCTGCGCCACAGCAGCTTCGCGGTGGAAGGCGTCCAGTTCCACCCGGAGGCGCTGCTCACCGAGCACGGCCACAAATTGCTGCAGAATTTCATCGAGGGAGTCCACAAATGAAGCAGATCACCATTGCGGAAGCCATCCAGCGCACCGTCGAGCACCGCGAGGTGTTCCACGACGAGATGCTGCACATCATGCGGCAGATCATGCGCGGCGAGCTGACCCCGGCGCAGATCGGCGGCTTCATCATCGGCTTGCGCGTCAAGAAGGAGACCATCGGCGAGATCGCCGCGGCGGCGCAGGTGATGCGCGAGCTCGCCACGCCGGTCGAGGTGCGCGACGACCGCCACCTCGTCGACACGTGCGGCACGGGCGGCGATTCGGCACATACGTTCAATGTCTCGACCTGTGCGGCTTTCGTCGCGGCGGCCGCGGGCGCCAAGGTGGCGAAGCACATGGGCCGTTCGGTTTCGTCGTCCTCGGGCAGCGCGGAGGTGCTCGAGGCGCTCGGCGCGCAGATCAACCTCACGCCCGCCCAGACCGGGCAGGCGCTCGAGAAGCTCGGCATCGGTTTCATGTTTGCGCCGGCGCACCATGCCGCGATGAAGTACGCGGCGCCCGTGCGCAAGGAGCTCGGCGTGCGCACGATCTTCAACATCCTCGGCCCCCTGACCAATCCGGCGGGCGCCAAGCGGCAGGTGTTGGGGGTGTTCCATCCCGACCTCGTCGGCATCCAGGTGCGCGTGCTGCAGCGCCTTGGTTCGAAGCACGTGATGGTGGTCTACGGCCTCGACGGCCTCGACGAGATCTCCATCTCGGGCGAGACGCTCGTCGGCGAGCTCGTGAACGGCGAAGTGAACGAGTACACCGTCAGCCCGTCGCAATTCGGCCTCGAGCTCTACGATCGGCGCGCGATCCAGGTGAACACGGTCGAAGAGTCGAAGGCGATGATCCAGGCGGTGCTCGACAACCAGCCGGGGCCGGCGCACAACATCGTGGCCATGAACGCGGGCGCGGCGCTGTATGTCGCCGGGATAGCGCCGAACCTGAAAGCGGGCATCGAGCGGGCGAGCCAGGCGATCAAGAGCGGCGCGTCGAAGCACAAGCTCGAGGAATTCATCGCCTTCACGAAGAAGATGACGCAGTGACCATCCTCGAGCGCATCCTCGAGGTAAAGCGAGGCGAAATCGCCGCCGCGAAGGAGCGCTCGCCGTTCGCCACCGTCGAGGCGCATGCCCGCGCGGCACCTGTGCCGCGCGATTTCGTCGGCGCGCTGCGCGCGAAGCGCCCTGCCGTCGTCGCGGAAATCAAGAAAGCGAGTCCGTCGCGCGGCGTGCTGCGCGCCGATTTCGATCCGGCGGCGATCGCGGCGAGCTACGAGCGCGCCGGCGCTGCCTGCGTGTCGGTGCTCACGGATCGCCAGTTCTTCCAGGGCGAGCCGGAGCACCTGCTTGCCGCGAGGGGCGCCTGCTCGCTGCCGGTGCTGCGCAAGGATTTCGTCGTCGAGCCCTATCAGGTCTACGAGTCGCGGGCGCTCGGCGCCGATTGCATCCTTCTGATCGCCGCGTGTCTCGAGAAAGACGAAATGGTCGAGCTCGAGCGCGCCGCGAAACGCCTCGAAATGGCGGTGCTGGTGGAAGTACACGACGCGGCGGAGCTCGAGCACGCGCTCGCCCTCGAAACGCCGCTCATCGGGATCAACAACCGCGACCTGAAAACGTTCGATACGCGGCTCGAGACCACCCTCGACCTGCTGCCGCGAATCTCTGCGGCCCGGCGCGTTGTAACCGAGAGCGGAATTCTTTCGCCGGCCGACGTCGCGCGGATGCGTTCAGCCGGGGTCGAGACGTTCCTGGTCGGCGAAGCCCTCATGCGATCGGCTGACCCGGGCGCCGCGTTGAAGCGCTTATTCAACCCGTGACTTCTGCTGCAGCACAGCAATTCTTGTTGGGTATTTGCAACGCCCCAGTATGGAATTAACCCTCAACGAGAGGGTGGTCTTGGTTGCGCAACACTCCTTTCGGCACACTGCCCTTCGACTTCTCGACTGAGGGGTTGGCGGGGGCCAGTTGGCCATTGCGCCTGGTTTAAACCAGAGAGGAGTAAGCATGCAGAAGAAACTTCTAACGGCAGCAGTAGCCAGCGTCCTGGCTGCGCCGTGCATTGCGCTCGCGCAAACAGCGGCGAGCGTCGAGGTGTACGGCACGGTCTATCCCACGTTCGGCCACGTGAAATACGGAGACGGCTTCGCGGCACGCGATACGAACGTCGCGACCGGTGCGGCGGTGGCGTCGGCAACTATTCCGTCGATGAGCAAGTTCGACGTGCAGGCGCCGTCGTCGAACTTCGGTGTGCGCGGCAGGGAGAGTCTGGGCGCCGGCCTGACGGCCTGGTTCCAGATCGAGCAGAACGCACCGCTCGAGCGCGAGGCAACGCAATCCGTGACAGTCGCGTCGCGCAACTCCGCGGCGGGCGTGCAGGGCGGCTGGGGTAACGTGTTCGTCGGTCAGTGGACGACGCCGTGGGCGGATCTCGATTCGCTGTGGGCGATCGGCCAGGTCAGCGTGTTCGGACCGGTGACCACGCTCATCGGCCGTCGCGAGTCGACCGGCGTTTCGCCCAACCCGGCGTCGGCTCGCAACCAGGCGTGCGCGACGACCATAATTGCGCCGGGCGGCACTGGTGCACCTAGCGCCAATACCACGCCGCAATGCGATGCAGTGGTCGGCGCGGGCGGCGTAGGCCATGCGTTCTGGCGCCGGGCCTCGGACATGATCCGTTATACGTCGCCGAGCTTCAGTGGCCTGACGTTCGACGCCATGTACCAGGTGCCGGAGCTGAAGACCGTCGGCATCAGCAGCGGAGTGAACTACACCGCCGAACCCTCAATGATGTCGACCTCGCTCAAGTGGAGCGGCATGGGCGGCCGGGCACGCGTTGGCGCTGCAATCGATCGGCACAAGGACTTCACGTCGATCGGCAAGACCGACTCCGGCTACGCCATCAAGGGTGGTTTTAACTTCGGTGTGGTCGACATCGGCGCGGCGTACGAGAACCTGACCTACAAGTGCGGGAGCTTCAACTCTACGCCGGCGCAGGTTGCGGCGGCGCCAGTGGGCGTGACGCTTGCTAGCGCCACCGCCGGAGCCGATCTGCCGACGCTTTGCAGGACGGAAGGCGACGTCAAGAACAAGACGTGGTCGCTGGCTGCTTCCGTTCCGGTAGGCATTGGCGCTATCAAGGCGTTCTACGCCAAGACGAGCGACATGACTGGCGCGATCGGAGTCGGCGACACCGGGGCGAAGATGTTTGGCCTTGGCTACGACCATCGCTTCTCGAAGCGTACGAGCCTGGGCGTCGAGTACACGAAGATCGATAACAGCCGCAACGCCCAGTTCACCTGGACCGGCATGCCGCCGACGCAGACCGGCGCGTCGAACACGCCATCCTTTGGCGTGGACGTCACGTGGGTATTCGTCGGCATGGTGCATCGCTTCTAACACCAGCGAAAAGCAGTCCTAAGCGGGCGCCTTCGGGCGCCTTTTTTTTCTGCTACGCTGGCTCGATGCTGGCTGAAGAGATCGCCCAGTGGCGCAAGCGCGCCGCCGGTGGCGGGCAGGAACTCCGTTTCGGCGTCGAATGGATCGCGCGCCACGCTGGAGAAGGTAGCGCGGATGCGCGCTACATGCTCGCCGTTCTCACGGCCTCCGGCATCGGTGTTCCGCAGGATCTGAAGACCGCGCTGGATCATTTGTCGCAGGCTGCCCAGGCAGGCCATCCGCGCGCCCAGCGCGAGCTGGCCGCGCTGGTCGGCAACTGGACGCTCATCGACAAGATTGCTGCCGGCAAACTTCCGCCGGCCGGAAGCTGGCAGCACCTGCGGAGCGCCGTGGATCTCGCCGCGTGGCTGGAAATCCCTGCGGGCCAGGCATTGTCGCCGGACCCGCGAATCGCGACGGCGCGGCGCTATCTGTCAGCACCGCTGTGTGAGTGGCTGATCCGCAGCGGGCAGCCGCGTCTTGGCAGAGCGACGATCTATGACGCGGATAGCGGAGCGTTGCGCTCCGATGAGCGGCGCACCAACACCGCGGCATACTATGACCTCGAGGTAATCGACGTCGTGGTCGCCTTCATTCGGGCCCGCGTTTCGGCGCTTGCCAATGTGTCGATCAGCGGCCTGGAAACCAGCCAGTTGCTTCACTACCGTGTGGGCGAGGAGTTTGCCGTGCACTGCGATTATCTGGATCCCAATAACGCGGGGCACGCGCGCGACATTGCGGCAACCGGCCAGCGCGCGCTGACCGTGCTCGTTTACCTGAACGACGACTACGAAGGCGGCGACACCACGTTTCCCGATATTGGACGGAGCTTTAAGGGCCGCAAAGGCGACCTGCTCGTCTTTTGGAACCTCAAACCCGACGGGACGCCGGATGGGCGCACCCGCCACGTTGGCACCGCGCCCACGCGCGGTGAGAAATGGCTTTTTTCGCAATGGATTCGGATCCCCGCAACCCAATCGACCGCCTGATCGGCGAATTCGATCGTGCGTTGCGCGCCGTCACCGGCGTCGCGAACGCGGCGCGTCCTTCGCCCGGGCAAGCGAAACCCGAGGCCGCGCTCGACGCCGCCGAGCGCGCGCATGCGGCCGCGCTCATGCGCGTCAACCATGTCGGCGAGGTGTGCGCGCAGGCCCTCTACCAAGGCCAGGCCCTGACGGCGCGTGACCGCGGCGCGAAAGCGGCGCTCGAACAGGCGGCGCGCGAGGAGCAGGACCACCTTGCCTGGAGCGCGGAACGCATTCGCGAGCTCGGCGGCCGGCCGAGCCTGTTGAATCCGGTGTGGTTCGCCGGTTCATTTGCCATCGGCGCCGTTGCGGGTGTCATGGGCGACCGCTGGAACCTGGCGTTTCTGGCCGAAACGGAGCGCCAGGTCGAACAGCATCTCACCGGCCACCTGGATAGCCTGCCGAGCACGGACGAGCGCACGCGCGCCGTGGTGGAGGAAATGCGCAGCGACGAAGCGAAGCATCGCGACACCGCCCAGCGTCTGGGCGCCGCCGAGCTGCCCGCCATCGCGAAAATCGCGATGCGCTTCGCCTCCAAGGTGATGACCACCATCGCGTACCGCATCTAGGGCCCCGATCGAATCTCACGCGAGTCACCTTGACGATTCGGCGTGCTAAGACCTGGGCTGCGCGCGGCGTATCTTCACTGCTGATGGCTTGGGCGCCGTACCAGCTGGCAAGGGCGGGGATGGTGAGCGCCGACGAAAGCCTGGCCGCCGGTGCGCAGCACGAGCGCAGTGAAGTGGTCAACGCCCTGGAGGCGTTCGGCATCGATGCGGCGGCCGCGAAGGAACGCGTGGCGGAATGACGGATGCGGAGGCCCGCGCTGGCCGGCCCGGTCGCCGACGCTCCGGCGGGCGGGGTTTACTCCGCCGGCATCATCGCGCTCGTCGCTTCGGCCATCTACGAGGAGCGCAATCCCTGGTAGCGGGCATCACGCCTCGACCAGTTCGAAGTCCTTGGTGATCTCGGCCGTCTTGCCGAGCATGATGGAAGCGGAGCAGTACTTCTCGTGCGAGAGGCGAATCGCCTGCTCGACCAGGTTGCGCTTGAGGCTGCGCCCTCGCACGACGAAGTGCATGTGGATCTTGGTAAAGACCTTCGGATCGGTCGCCGCTCGCTCCGAAGTAACCCTCACTTCGCAGCCGCGCACGTCCTGACCGCTCTTTTTTAAGATCACCACCACGTCGTACGCGGTGCAGCCGCCGGTGCCGACGAGCACCATCTCCATCGGCCGCGGCGCCAGGTTTCGCCCGCCGCCGTCCGGCGCGCCGTCCATGGCGACCACGTGGTTGCTTCCTGTTTCTGCGAGGAAGGTCATCCCCTCCCCGCTCCAGCGTACCGTGCAGTCCATGGCTTCTCCGTAATCGAGGAATATTGCTTCGCAGCAGCGGGATTTTTGTGTAGAATCCGCGGCTTTTCGCAATTCTGCGCATGAAAACCTATACCGCCAAGACGGGTGAAGTCGAGCAGGGCTGGTTCGTGGTCGACGCCCAGAACAAGGTGCTCGGGCGCCTGGCCGTCCAGATCGCTTCCCGCCTGCGCGGCAAGCACAAGCCCCAATACACGCCGCATGTCGACACCGGCGACTACATCGTCGTGGTCAACGCGGCGAAGCTGCGCGTCACCGGCCGCAAGGCCGAGCGCAAGGTCTACTACCGGCACAGCGGTTATCCCGGCGGCCTGAAAGAGACCAACTTCGCCAAGCTGCACGGCGCGCATCCCGAGCGCGTGTTGCAAAAGGCGGTCAAGGGCATGCTGCCCAAAGGTCCGCTCGGCTACGCGATGCTGCGCAAGCTGAAAATCTACTCGGGCGCGGCGCATCCGCATTCGGCCCAGCAGCCGAAGAACCTGGAGATCTGATGGTTGGCGACTATTACTACGGCACTGGCCGGCGCAAGAGGGCGGTGGCCCGCGTGTTCATGAAGCCCGGCAAGGGTGGCTTCGTCGTGAACGGCAAGCCGATGGACCAGTTTTTCGCGCGCGAGACCGGCCGCATGGTCGTGCGCCAGCCGCTCGAGCTCACGAAAAACCTCGCAGGGTTCGACATCCTGGTGAACGTCTACGGTGGCGGCGAGAGCGGCCAGGCCGGCGCCGTGCGCCACGGCATCGCTCGCGCCTTGATCGAGTATGATGCAGCACTGAAACCTACGCTCAGCGCCGCGGGTCTGGTGACGCGCGACGCGCGAGAAGTCGAGCGAAAGAAAGTGGGACTGCACAAGGCGAGGCGGCGCAAGCAGTACTCGAAACGTTGATTGCGAAATTGACCGGACATCGAAAGCCGCCCTTGGGCGGCTTTCTTGTTTTTGGGGCATAGCAAATGGTGAAGGTGGGCATCGTCGGCGGCACGGGCTACACGGGGATCGAGCTCCTGCGCCTCCTCGCCCAGCATCCGGAAGTCGAGCTTCGCGCCGTTACTTCGCGCAAGGAGGCGGGCACCCCCGTTGCCGCGATGTTCCCGGGGCTGCGTCGGCACATCGAGCTTGCTTTCACCGAGCCGAGCGCGCACTCGCTGCGCGGTTGCGATGTCGTTTTCTTTGCCACGCCGAACGGCGTGGCGATGGGCGAAGCGCGGACGGTGCTCGAAGCCGGAGCGCGCATCGTCGACCTTTCGGCGGACTTTCGCATCCGCGACATCGGCGAATGGGAGCGTTGGTACAAGATGAAGCACGCGGCGCCCGAGCTCGTGCGCGAAGCGGTCTACGGCTTGTGCGAGGTGAACCGCGAGGCCATTCGCGACGCCCGCCTGGTGGCGAATCCCGGCTGCTACCCGACGGCCGTGCAACTCGGCTTCCTGCCCCTGGTCGAGAGCGGCGCCGTCGATGTCGACCACCTCATCGCGGATGCGAAATCCGGCGTGAGCGGCGCCGGGCGCAAGGCCGAGCTGCAACTGTCATACGCCGAAGCCGCGGACAATTTCATGGCGTACAACGCCGCCGGACACCGGCATTGGCCCGAGATCCGCCAGGGCCTCGCGCAAGCGGCGAAGCGCGAAGTCGGGCTGGTATTCATCCCGCATTTGCTGCCGATCATTCGGGGCATCCACGCCACGCTTTATGCGCGCGTCGCCCGCGAGGTGGACTTCCAGGCGCTCTATGAAAAACGCTACGCCGGCGAGCCTTTTGTCGATGTCATGCCTGCCGGCAGCCACCCGGACACGCGCTCGGTGCGCGCCGCCAACATGTGCCGCATCGCGCTGCACCGGCCGCCGCAGAGCTCAGGCAAGAGCGACACGCTCGTCATCCTGTGCGTGATCGACAACCTGGTGAAGGGCGCCGCCGGCCAGGCGGTGCAGAACATGAACCTCATGTTCGGCTTTGCCGAGGCCGCGGGGCTTTCGCAGCCGCCGGTCGTGCCTTGATGCGTTCCTTCTCCGCGCGGCTTGGAAAGATGCGTCAGCGCTTCGGCATTGCGGCGCCGCGCGTTGCGGTGCATTCGCACGTGTCGTGGTATTGGCGCTGGATCGGCCTCGCCGCGCTCCTCGCAGTCTCTGCCGCGGGCGCGACCTGGATCTATGACGCCGGGCGGCGCTTCGCCGGCTTCGACCAAAGCGAGGTGCAGAGCGAACTCGGTGTGACGAAGCGCGATCTCGCTGCGGCGCAAGCCGAGCTCGAGCGGCTGCGCGCCATTGCCAACGCGGCGGAGAACCGGCTCTCGATCGAGCGCAGCGCGCAGCAGAAGCTCGCGCAGCAGATCCGCACGCTGGAGCAGGAGAATGCGAAGGTGCGCGAGGACCTTGCGACCTTCGAGAGCATGCTTTCCTCCGAGGCACGCAGCGGCAACACGCTCGCTATCTACCGCTTCACGGTAGCGCCCGACGTGCTACCGGGTGAGTATCGCTATCACCTGCTGCTCGTCACACCGCGCGCCCGGCGCGAACGGGAGTTCAGCGGGCGCCTGGAGCTAGTGGTCACTCTGACGGATCGCGGGCAGAATGCTATGATCTCCTTCCCGGAACCCGGGGACGCAGGGGCGTCCGAGTTCCGGTTGGCATTCAAGTACTTCCGCCGCGTGGAAGGCATCTTCCGCGTGAATCCCAAGGCGAAAGTCGACAATGTCCAGGCGCGCGTCTACGAGAGCGGATCCAACCAGCCGCGCGCCACGATGACCGTGGCCCTGTAACGGAGCAAAAGCATGTTCAACAAGACGACGAGCAAGCCGCAGAACCGGATCGATAGCCTGATCGGCGCGACGACGCGCATCGAGGGCAACGTGATTTTCAGCGGGGGATTGCGCGTGGACGGCATGGTCCGCGGCAACGTCGGCGCCATCGCCGACCAGCCGGGGACGCTGGTCGTTTCCTCCGATGCGCGCATCGACGGCGAAGTGCAGGCGGCCCACATCGTCGTCAATGGCACGATCAATGGCCCGGTGCATGCGACGGAAACGCTCGAACTACAGTCGGGCTCGAGGGTCAAAGGAGATGTGTACTACAAGACCATCGAGATCCATCAGGGCGCCGTGGTCGAGGGGCGCCTGGTGCATCACGCGAACGAGATGAAGGGCGTCGAGCTCAAGCTCGCGTCCAGTACCTAAGGACAGGAGCCCGAATGAACGCAGTCACAGAGATGCCGTCGCCGCTGGTCTTCAGCGACAGCGCGGCAAACAAGGTCAAGCAGCTGATCGAGGAAGAAGGCAACCCGGAGCTCAAGCTCCGCGTGTTCGTCACGGGCGGCGGCTGCTCGGGCTTCCAGTACGGCTTCACCTTCGACGAGGTGAAGAACGAGGACGACGCCGTGATGGAAAAGAACGGCGTGATGCTGCTCATCGACCCGATGAGCTACCAGTACCTCACCGGCGCCGAGATCGACTACCAGGAAGGCCTGGAGGGCGCCCAGTTCGTCATCAAGAACCCCAATGCGCAGAGCACCTGCGGTTGCGGGTCGTCGTTCTCCGTCTAAGACTTCTTTTTCTATTACTCGAGCTGTGCGAGCTCGCCCTGCGCGACGAGGTCGAGGCGCGCGACGAGCGGCTCGGCTTGAGCGCGGAACGCGGGTAGGTCGCCCGCGGGAAGCGGCAGCGCGGCGGGGAGTGCGATCGCCAAAGGATTGCGGGCTTCGCCCGCCACGCGGAATTCGTAATGCAGGTGCGGCCCGGTGGCCCACCCGGTCTGACCGACGTAGCCGATCGTGTCGCTCTGCGCGACGCGCGCGCCGCGGCGCACGACAATGCGGCTCAAGTGCGCATACACGGTCGAGTACTGGCCGTTGTGGCGCAGGATGACGACGTTGCCGTAGCCGCCTTTCACGCCGGCAAACTCGACGACCGCGTCACCCACGGCGCGCACCCGTGTTCCAGTCGGCGCGGCGTAATCGGTGCCCTTGTGCGTGCGCCAGGTTTTCTGGATCGGGTGCAGGCGCACGCCGAAGCCCGAGCTGATGCGCGAGAACTCGAGCGGCGAGCGCAGGAATGCCTTGCGCAGGTTCTTGCCGTCGGGACCGTAGTAGCCGGAGCCGAAATGCACGGCGCGCAGCGTCTTGCCCTGGTTGACGAACTCCGCGGCCAGCAGCCGGCCGGCACGCACCGGCCGTCCGCCCAGGTGGTAGACCTCGTACACCACGGTGAAGCGGTCGCCCTTGCGCAGGTCGCGGTGGAAATCGATGTCGCCGCCGAAGACGTCGGCGAGCTGCATGGCGATGCTGTCGGGTACGCCGACCGCGTCGGTCGCGGCGAAAAGCGAGCTGCGGATGACGCTCGCCTTCATCGTCACGCGCGTCTCGAGCGCGGCCTGCTCCTCGACCGCGCGAAAACTGTCGCCCTGCGGCACGATCTTCACCAGCGTATCGCGGCCGGTGAGAAAGCTGAGCGCCGTCGGTGCGCCGTCGGCCGTGCTGTCGGCCCGCACGTTGGAGCCGGGACGCAGCGCGCGCAGCGCCGGCGTGCGCACGAGGCGTTGGATGGCGTCGTCGTCCAGGCCGAGCCGGTCCAAAAAGCCGGCGAGCGTATCGCCGCGCTGGAACTGCTCTTCCTGAACGTACGCACCCACCGTCGAGACTTCATGCGCATTGAGCGCAAGCGGTTCGACGACGAGCGCCCTCGGCGGCGGCGCAGCGTCATCGTTGCGCGGCGCTATGGTGGCGAACGCCGCCACCACGCCAGAGAGCACGAGGCATGCGATCGCGAGGCTACGTCCAAGCGTCCCGGTGGTCGCCATAGATCAGCTAGAATCCCTTTTTATTCAGAAGCCTGCGCAGTCTAGCAAAGGCGTCTCGCGGCGAAAATCGACTATGTCCGCCATTGAGCAGGCCATCCAGACCATCCGTCGGGGGTCCGACGAGCTGATTGTCGAGGAAGAACTCGCGAAGAAGCTCGCCAAGGGTCGAAAGCTGCGCGTAAAGCTCGGGCTCGACCCCACGGCGCCGGACCTCCACCTTGGGCACACCGTCGTCATCAACAAGCTGCGCGACTTCCAGAGCCTCGGGCACCAGGTGCAGTTCCTGATCGGCGATTTCACGGGGATGATCGGCGATCCCACGGGCAAGAACCAGACACGGCCGCCGCTCAGGCGCGAGGAGATCCTCGCCAACGCGCAGACCTACAAGCAGCAGGTGCTCAAGATCCTCGACCCAGAGCGCACGCAGGTCCTGTTCAACTCGGAATGGTCGGACAAGCTCGGCGCGGAGGGCATGATCCGCCTCGCCTCCCGCTACACCGTGGCGCGCCTCCTCGAGCGCGACGATTTCAGCAAGCGCTTCAAAGGCAACCAGCCGATCGCCGTGCACGAACTGCTCTATCCGCTCATGCAGGGCTACGACTCGGTCGCGATGAAGGCCGATGTCGAGCTCGGCGGCACCGACCAGAAATTCAACCTGCTCGTCGGACGAGAGCTGCAGAAGGACTTCGGGCAGGAGCCGCAATGCGTGCTCACCATGCCGCTGCTCGAGGGCCTCGATGGCCGCGACAAGATGTCGAAGTCGCTCGGCAACTATGTCGGCATCGCCGAGCCGCCGCAGGAGATGTTCGGCAAACTGATGTCGATCTCCGATGAGCTGATGTGGCGCTACATCGAGCTCCTCTCCTTCCGTCCCCCCGAGCAATGGAAAGCGCAGCTAGGTGCGAGCGGCAACCCGCGCGACACCAAGGCGCAGTTTGCCAAGGAGATCGTGGCTCGCTTTCACAACGCCGCGGCGGCGGATGCCGCCGAGAAGGACTTCGAGCAGCGTTTCCGGCACGGCGCGTTGCCGGAGAACATGCCGGAAGTGACGCTGCAGAGCACGGGCGGCGGACTGCCGGTGGCGCAACTCCTGAAGCTCGCGCAACTCGCGGCGAGCGCTTCTGAAGCGGTGCGCGCGATCGAGCAGGGCGGAGTCAAAATCGACGGCGAGCGCGTCACCGACCGCAACCTGCGCCTTTCCGCGGGCAAGACGCTCACCGTGCAGGTCGGCAAGCGCAAGTTCGCGCGCGTCACGGTGAAATGACTTACGAGGTGTACGCGCTCAAGTACGCGCACCACGCGCGGCGCGCGTCGGAAAATTTCATCGGCGGCGACCCTCACGACGGGCCGATGCCGCTCGACTACTTCGTCTGGCTGGTGCGCGGCGAGGGCCGCGAGGTCGTCGTCGACACCGGTTTCTCGGCCGCGATGGCGCGCAAGCGCGGCCGGCTTCACCTCCGGTGTCCGACCGAAGCGCTAAGGCTCCTCGGCGTCGATGCAACGCAGGTACGGGATGTCGTCATCACCCACCTGCATTACGACCACGTCGGTAACTTCGAGCTCTTTCCTGCCGCCACGCTGCACCTGCAGGAGCTCGAGATGCGCTACGCGACGGGACGCTACATGTGCAGCGAATGTTTCCGCGGCGCCTTCGAAGCCGAGGACGTCGCCGGAGTCGTGCGGCGCTTGTATGAGGGTCGCGTGCGCTTCCACGACGGCGACAGCGAGCTGTTCCCCGGCATCTCGCTGCATCTGGTCGGCGGCCACACGATGGGTCTCCAGGTGATGCGCGTCGCGACGCGCCGCGGCGCGCTGGTCCTCGCCTCCGATGCAAGCCACTTCTACGCCAACATGGAAGAGGCGCGACCTTTCCCGATCGTCTGGTCGGTGGCCGACATGATGGACGGCTACCCGCGCATGCGCTCGCTCGCCGAGTCGCCGGCGCACATCATTCCGGGGCACGATCCCCTCGTCATGGAGCGCTACCCCGCCCCCTCCGCCCGGCTGCAGGGCATCGTCGCGCGTCTGGATTAGCTGCCCCAATACCGTGGTTTGACCCCGGATCACCGATCCGTATAGTCTGACCGTCGCGTTCCAAGAAGAAAGACCATCGGTAGCGGTTCCGGGAGAAGGATGCAAGCGCCGTCGGCGGGGTTGATCAGGATCGTCCGTGCCATCGACTGGTTCACCGATGTCACGGGGTTCTGCGTCGCGTGGCTCAACATTCCGCTGGTCCTCGCCGTTGCGTATGAGGTCATCGCGCGCTACGCCTTCGGCGCGCCGACCCTCTGGTCTTTCGACGTGACCTACATGCTCTACGGCACCATCTTCATGCTCGGCGCCGCGTACGCGCTGCACAAGGGCGCCCACATCCGCACCGACTTCTTCTACGAGAAGTGGTCGGTGAAGACCCGGGGCATGGTCGACTCGATCTCGTACGTGGTGTTCTTCTTTCCCTCGCTCATCATGCTGCTCGCGGCGAGCGCGAACGAGGCGTGGTACGCATTCACGATCCACGAGACCTCCGAACAGACGCCCTGGCGTCCGATCCTCTGGCCGTACAAGAGCGTGGTCCCGGTCACCTGCGTGCTGCTTCTCATCCAGGGCGTCTCCGAGACGATCAAGAGCACCTGGGCGTGGCGTACGGGCATCGTGCTCGAGCACAAGGAGAAGCTCGAGATATGACCTTCGACGTCCTGGTCGGCCTGGTGATGCTGATCGTGATGATCGGCGCCATCTTCATCGGCATCCAGATCTCCTTCACGCTGCTCTTCCTGGCGTTCACGTTCGGCTACATGGCGCTCGGCAAGGTGGTGTTCGACCTCGCCTATTTCCAGACGATCGGCATGATGAAAGAGGAGCTGCTCGCCGCGGTGCCGCTCTTCATCTTCATGGGCTTCATCACCGAGCAGGCCGGCCTGATGGAACGGCTCTTCTCCGCGCTGCGCATGCTGCTGGCCCCGGTGCGCGGGTCGCTCTACATCGTGGTGATCCTCACCTCCACCGTATTCGCCATGGCGACCGGCATCGTCGGCGCCGCGGTGACCGTCCTCGGCATCATGGCCGGCCCGATCATGATCAAGACCGGCTACGACGCCAAGCTCTCCGCCGGCGCGATCACGGCGGGCGGCACGCTCGGCATCCTCATCCCGCCCTCGGTGATGCTGATCGTGATGGGGCCGGTGCTCGGCGTGTCGGTGGCTGACCTCTACGCCGCCGCCTTCGGTCCCGGTTTCCTTCTCGCCGGGATCTATCTCGTCTATCTCATCACCCGCAGCATGCTGAATCCGAAGCTCGGGCCGCCGGTGCCGAAGGAGGAGCGCATCACCGACCCGGTGGCGATCCTGAGGGAAGTCGCCGTCGGCGTGCTGCCGCTCGCGCTGCTCATCGCGACGACGCTCGGCTCGATCCTCGCCGGCCTCGCGACTCCGACCGAGGCGTCCGGCGTGGGCGCATTGGGCGCACTGATTCTCGCCGTGTGCTACCGCCGGCTCACGTTTGCGGGGCTCAAGCAGGCCGTGATCAGCGCGACGTTGACCTCGAGTATGGTGCTGCTGCTCGCCGTCACGTCGAACATTTTCGGCGCAGTCTTCGCCCGCATGGGCACCGCCGACTGGGTGACGAGTGCCATGACGTCGCTGCCGGTTCCGCCGATCGTGATGTTCGGCTTCGTGATCATCCTGCTGTTCCTGCTCGGCTGGCCCTTCGAATGGCCGGCCATCATCCTCGTCTTCCTGCCGATCTTCTACCCGGTGGTCGATGCGCTGAAGCCGGCGCTCTCGCAGAGCCTCGGCATTCCGCCGGACATGTTCATGGTCTGGTTCGGCGCGCTGGTCGCGGTGACCATGCAGACCGCGTATCTCTCCCCGCCGGTCGCCATGTCGGCGTACTACCTGAAGCAGGTGGTCAAGGAATGGTCGCTCGGCACCATCTACAAGGGCATGTTCGAGTTCATGGTGCTGCAATGCATTGCCATCGCCGTCGTGATGTTTATCCCCGGTATTGCCACGACGCTGCCGCTGCAGCTGCAAAAGGAGGCACGTGCCGTGCCGACCGAGGACGTCGACGACAGCATGAACAAGCTGGAAGAAGACCCCTACAAGGAGCAGCAGCCGCAAGGCGAGGATGAGCTGGAGAAGGACGAGTCGAAGCCGCAAAAGAAATAGATTTTGATTCCCCGGTGGACCGAGCGGGCACGGGGAGCCTGCGCTGGGACCGCTACGCCGGCCGCGACATCATCGCGCTGTGGGTCGCCGATACCGATTTCCGCTCGCCCCGCGAAGTGCTCGATGCGCTTGCCGCGCGCGTCGAGCACGGCGTCTTCGGCTATAGCGCGCCGCCCGAGGAGCTGAAGAACGCGATCGTCGAGCGGCTGGCGAGCCGCCATCAGTGGCGCGTCGATCCGTCGTGGATCGTTTTCTTGCCGGGCGTCGTGCCCGGGCTGTATCTCAGCGCGCGACGCCTGCTCGCGCCCGGCGAGCGCGCGCTGGTACCGACGCCGGTCTACCAGCACTTCACAAGGGCCGTGGAGCTTGCGCCGCGTCCGCATACCCCTGCGCCGCTCGTGCTCGACCACGGGCGTTGGGTCTTCGATTGGGACGTGGTGCGTCGCGCGCCTTGCCGCGTGGCGTACCTGTGCAATCCGCAAAACCCGGGCGGCACGGTGTTCACCCGGGACGAGCTCGAGCGTTTCGCCGCGCTGACGCGCGACGCGATCCTCGTCTCCGACGAGATCCATTGCGAGCTGGTGCTCGATCGGACCGCGCGCCACATCCCCATCGCGAGCCTCTCGCCGGAGGTTTCGCGCCGCACGGTGACCCTGATGTCGGCGAACAAGGCGTTCAACATCCCGGCGGTGGGCTGCGCCTGGGCGATAGTGGAGGATGCACGGCTGCGCGAGGCGATGTCGGCCGACGTGCGGGCGCACGTCCTGCCATCGCCTTCAGTGCTGGGTTACGTGGCCACGCTTGCCGCCCTGCGGCAGGGCGATGCGTGGCTCGCCGCTCAGATCGATTACCTTCGGGACAATCGCGATCTCGTGCAGCGCGAGCTACCGCTGCCGATGGCGAAGGTGCAGGCGACCTATCTGGCCTGGATCGACGCGCGCGGCGTGAAAAACCCCTACGAGCTTTTTCTCCAGCACGGCGTTGCAGTCTCTCCGGGCGAGCAGTTCGGCGCGCCCGGTTTCGTCAGACTGAACTTCGGGACCCAGCGCGCGCGCCTGCGAGAGGCGCTGCAACGCATGCGGCACGCCCTCCGTTCTGCAGGTTGAGCGCGGCTTCCAGCACGCGCTCGAGGTGCGGATCGCGCACGCCGACCTCGTGCATGTGATCGAGCGTGTGGCGGATGTAGTCCACGCAGGGCCCGCGCTGCCCGATCCCCTGGGCGACCAGCCTCGCGCGGCCATGCAGGTCGAGCTCGCGCACATACGCCGGGTGAGCGGGATCGGCCACAAAGGCGAGCGCTCGCAGACGGCGGCCGTTGCGCAGCCGGATCGGCACGAGGCGCGGCTCGTAGACCTGGCGCGGCATCTCGCGACGCCAGAGGCGTACGAGGCAGCGGCGCACGTCACGGTCTCCGATGCGAAACGCCATGCCCCAGCACGAGCCGCCGGAGCAGAGGCCCATGACCAGTCCTGGCTTGCGGTGCGTGCCGCGATAGCGCGTCGACAGGATGCAGAGCGCCCGGTGGTAGCCGTGGGCGCGGGCGAGGCGCTTCTCGCGGTAGGCGAAGCAGGGCGACCACATGAGCGAGCCGTAGCCGAAGACCCAGAATTTCCCCGGGGGAAGCAAGGCCATGAACTCGCGCACCGTCATTGCGGCCGGATTATGCCCTTGCCGCCGATGTCAACCGCACGCAAGGGTCCAGCGTTGTTGGAGGCAGATCCGCATCGGATCGCCTTTTCGAAGACAGGAGAAAACCAGTGACGAAGAAGCTGCTCGTGACGTTGATTGCCTCCGCGTTCGCCGCTACCGCGTTCGCGCAGGCCCCGAAGTCGGACACGGCACCGAAAGCGCCGGCCGCCACCGAAGCCAAGAAAGACGCCACCCCCGCGCCGACGGCCAAGGGCGAGAAGAAAGCCAAGGCCAAAGGTGAGAAAAAAGCCAAGGCCAAGGGCAAGGCGAAGAGCGACGAAGCCAAGAAGTAAGGCTAGAAGCTCAAGCCACAAGCCCGGCGCAGGCCGGGCTTTTTTTTTGCGCTAGAGTTTTCCCTTGCGCGCACTCCTGTCATTGATCCTCGTCTGGGCCGCTGCCGCGCAAGCGGACGAGACGGATCGGCGCGTGCCCTTCATCACCACGCCGGGCGACGTGGTGGAGCGCATGCTCGAGCTGGCCGGCACGCGGTCGGATGATCTGGTCGCCGACCTGGGCTCGGGGGACGGACGCATCGTCATCGCCGCGGCGCGCAAGTACGGCGCGCAGGGGCTCGGCATCGAGCTCGATGAGAAGCTGGTCCACGACTCGCGGCAGAACGCCCGCAAAGCGGGAGTCGCCGATCGGGTGACGTTCGTGCAGGGCGATGTGCTGGTGGCCGATTTCTCCAAGGCGACGGTCGTGACGGTCTATTTGCTGCCGGGTCTCATCGACCGGCTCGAGCCGCGCTTCCTGGGCGAGCTGAAGCCCGGCACCCGCATCGTTTCGCATTCCTTCCGCATGGCGAGCTGGCGCCCGGACCGAACAGAGCGGCTGCGCGTCACGCAGCCGCACCCGGGGCAGGGCGACGAGAGCACGCTCTATCTCTGGATCGTGCCGGCAGACGTGCGCGGCATCTGGGTCGGCGGCGGGCAGCGGCTGCGCATCGAGCAGAATTACCAGGAGATCGACGTGCAGGGTGTCGCGGACGCGCGCCTCAGCGGGAACGAAATTTCATGGCGAGGCTTCCATGGCCGCGTGCAGGGCGGGACGATCGTCGGCGATGACGGGCTGGTACTGAAGCGCAGCCGCTAGAGCACCTTTCCCGGATTCATCAGGTTGTTCGGGTCGAGCGTGCGCTTGAGGGCGCGCATCAGCTCGAGCTCGATGGCGGGCTTGTGCCGCAGGATCTCGTCGCGCTTGAGCTGCCCGAGCCCGTGCTCGGCCGAGATCGAGCCGCTGAACTCGGCCACGGTGTCGTAGACGATGCGGTTCACGGCGGGGCGCTCGGCCACCAGCCGCTCGGGGCCGATGTTGTAGTGGACGTTGCCGTCGCCGACGTGGCCGAAAGCATAGATCTTGACGTCGGGAAAGCGCGCCGCGAGGCGCGGTCCGGCGCGCTCGATGAACTCGGCGCTCTTCGATACCGGCACGGCGATGTCGTGCTTCACGTTGGTGAATTGCGCCTCGGGCACCGTCTCGCGGATGCGCCAGAGCGCACGCGCCTGCTCGCCGCTTTGCGCGAGCACGGCGTCGTCGATGTCCCCGCGCTCGGCACAGTCGGCCAGCACTTTCTCGACGCGCTCGCGCAGCAGGCGCTCTTCGCCGCTGTCGGCGAGCTCCGCCAGCACATACCAGGGATGCGGCGCACGCAGCGGGTCTTGTGTGCCCGGCGCGAACTCGAGCACCGCCTCGACGCAGCTCCGCGAAAGGAGCTCGAACGCCGACAGGCGCTCGCCCAGCCTCTCGTGCAGGAGCGAAAGCAGCTCGACCGCCGCGCCCGCGCTCTCGAGGGCGATCCATGCGGTGGCGCTCGCGCTCGGCCTGGGATGCAGCCGCAGCACGGCCGCGGTAATGATGCCGAGCGTGCCTTCCGCGCCGAGGAAAAGCTGCTTCAAGTCATAGCCGGTGTTGTCCTTGCGCAGACCGCGCAGCCCGTCCCAGATGCGCCCGTCGGCCAGCACGACCTCGAGGCCGAGCACCTGCTCGCGGGCCGTGCCATAGCGCAGCACATTGATGCCGCCGGCGTTGGTCGACAGGTTGCCGCCGATCTGGCAGCTGCCTTCGGCGGCAAGCGACAGCGGAAAGAGCCGCCCGGCCTCATCGGCCGCGCGCTGCACGTTGGCGAGGACGCAGCCGGCCTCGACCGTGAGCGTGTCGTTCAGGCGGTCGAGCGCGCGGATGCGGTTGAGACGCGTGAGCGAGAGCACGATCTCGCGCCCGTTACCGATCGGCACCGAGCCCCCGGAGAGCCCGGTGTTGCCGCCCTGCGGAACGATGGCGATGCGCTCCTGGGCGCAGCACTCGACCACTCGTGCGACCTCCGCCGTGTTCGCCGGCCGCACCACGCATTCGGCCGCGCCGGTGTATTGCCGCCGCCAGTCGGTGAGATACGGCTGGGTGTCCTGCGCCGCGGTGAGGACATTGGCGGCGCCTACAATGTCGCCAAAGAGCCTTTCAATCATCGAGCGACGGATTCTCTTATGGTCAGCCGTGCAAAGGAAGTAGGGTCCCGGCGTTTCCGCGAGTCGGCCGGACGCTATTACGAGGAGTTCGAGCTGGGCGAAGTCTACGAGCACCGGCCGGGCCGCACGCTCACCGAGACCGACAACATCTGGTTCTCGCTTCTCACGATGAACCAGCATCCGCTGCACATCGATTCGGTCTACGGCGCCGGCACCGAGTTCGGCCGGCCGCTCGTCAATTCGGCACTCACCCTCGCCATCGTCACCGGCATGAGCGTGTCCGACGTGAGCCAGAAGACGGTGGCGAACCTCGGCTGGGACAAGGTGCGCCTGACGGCCCCCGTTTTCGCCGGCGACACGATCTACGCGGAGTCGGAAGTCATCGCGAAACGCGAATCGAAGTCCCGGCCGCACCACGGCATCGTCACCGTGCGCACCACGGGAAAGAAGTCGGACGGGACGGTGTTCATGACCTTCGAGCGCTCGGCGCTGATTCCGATGCGCGGCCATGCCGTCGATGACCGGCTGGATTACTAGCGCGCTGGTTTTCGCGGCGCTCGCCTCGGGCGCCGCGGCGCAGGAAAAATCGCTCGTCGTCGGCGCCGTGGTGTCGCAGACCGGGTCGCACGCGGCGGCAGCCGCCGATTACCGCAAGGGCCTCGTCCTGTGGGCGGACGAGATCAACGCCGGCGGCGGACTGCTCGGCCGTCCTGTCGACCTCCAACTCAGGGACGATGCCTCCGAAGCGGCGCGTGCCGGCGTGGCGTACGCGGAATTGATTGCGGGCGGCGCGCAAGTGCTGATCGGTCCGTACGGGTCGGCGGCGACGCTGACCGGTTCGGCCGAAGCGGAACGCTTGCGCCGCGTGATGCTCAACGCCGCGGGGCCTTCGGTCCAGGTGCACAAGCGCGCGCCGCGCTACGTCTTTCAGACCGCGCCATCGTACGCAGCGTACGCCGAGGGCATCGTCGCGCTCGCGCGCGACGCCCACGCGCAATCGATTTATCTCGTGGCGCGTGACGATGCCGGCTCGCGCGAAACGGGCGAGGCGGCGCTCGCGCTCGCGCGAAAGCTCGGCTTCGAACGCGCGCAGCTCGACATCTATTCCGCGGGCACGGTGGATTTCCTGCCGCAGCTCTACAAGGCCATGGCAATGCATGCCGACGCATGGGTCGCCTTTGGCGAGGCGCGCGACGGCGGCGACATGGTGAAGACCCTCAAGCGCCAGGGCTACGAGCCGAAGCTGCTGTACGTGCGCAACAGTGCCGATCCCAAGTTCGTGCAGCGGGTCGGACAGGACGCCGAGTTGATCCTCGGCTCCAAAGAGTACGATGCGCGCTTTCCGACCCCCGGCAACGAGAGCTTCGTGAAAGCATTCAGCGCGAAATATTCGGCGACGCCCGGCCCGCTCGCCGCGGCCGCCTATGCCGCGGGCACGGTACTCGTCGAAGGCGTGCGCCGCGCGGGTACGGCGGAGGGCGCCAAGCTGCGCGCGGTGCTCGCCACGATCGAGGTCGAAACCGTGCTTGGCCGCTATCGCGTCGATCCGGCCAATGGCGCACAGCTCGGCATGCAGCCCGCGGTGACCCAAAGGGTGAAGGGCCGGGAACAGCCGGTCTGGCCCGAGCGGCTGGCCGGCGAGCGCAAGCTCCTGCCTTTTCCGTCATGGGCCGCGCGGGAGATCATCAAATGATCCGCTCATTCCTCTTCTCGCCGGCCAACGTGGCGCGCCGCGTGGAAAAGGCGGCCACCCTCGAGGCGGACGCGGTGATCCTCGACCTCGAGGACTCGGTGGCGCCCTCCGACAAGGTCACGAGCCGCGCTGCGGTGGTGAACGCCCTGGCGCGCCCTTGGCGATCGCTCGTCTACGTGCGCGTCAACGCGCCCTCCGCCGAATATTGCTACGGCGATCTGGTCCACACCGCGCGCAAGGGCCTGGACGGCGTGGTGGTGCCGAAGATCGAAAGCGCGGCCGACCTGCACGCCATCGACTGGCTGCTCGCCAACCTCGAGCGCGAGCAGGGCATGGCGGAAGGCTCGCTCGACTTGATGCCGCAGGTCGAGACGGCGGCGGGGGTGCAGCGCGTCGACCGCATCCTGCAGGCGCGAAACCTTCGACCGTATGCGGGCCCCTGGCGCGTGAAGCGGCTGTGCTTCGGCGCCGCCGACTACGCCAACGACCTCGGCCTCACCCCCACGCTCGACGAAGCGGAACTGGCGGACGCGCGGGCGAGGATCGTCCTGGCGTCGCGCGCGGCCGGTGTGGAGAGCCCGATCGACAGCCCCTGGTTCCATTTCAAGGAGAGCGCGGCGTTCGCGCGCGCGCTCGAGCGCAGCCGCCGCGGCGGCTTCCAGGGACGCTGCTGCGTGCACCCTGATCAGATCGGCCCGGTGAACCAGGCGTACCTGCCAGGTGCGGACGAAATCGCGTCGGCGCAGCGCATCGTGGCGGCCTTCGCCGAAGCCGAGAAGAAGGGCGCGGCGGCGATCCAGGTCGACGGCCAGATGATCGACTATCCGATCGTGCACCGCGCGCAGAAGCTCCTCGACGCCGTCGGCAGCATCAAGCGCAAGTGAAGGAAGAAGTGGTGCTGGTGCCGGGGCTGTGGATGCCCGCCGCCATCATGGCGCCGCTCGCCAGGCGGCTGGCCCGCGCCGGCTACCGGACGCGCCCTTTCACCTACAGCGGCCGTCAATCGCTCGAGGCTGCCATGCAGCGCCTCGCCGACTTTGCGCGCGGCGGCGCGCCGCATTTCGTCGGCCATAGCCTGGGCGGGGTGCTGATCTTCGACGCGCTCGAGCGCTACCGGGAACTCGCCGCCGCGCGCGTCGTTCTCATCGGCGCGCCGGTGAACGGCTGCCTCGCAGGAAGACGCCTCGGCGCATGGCCCGTCGGACGCTGGATGCTCGGCGCCAGCACGCCGCGCTGGGAGAATTGCGCCGCGCGCTGGCAGCGTTCCGAGCCGCTCGGCGTGATCGCGGGAACGCGCGCCTTCGGCCTCGGGCGCACGCTCGGCGGGCTTCCGGGCGAAAATGACGGTGTCGTGCAGGTCGAAGAAACCACCGTGCAGGGAATGGCCGAGCGTGTGCTGCTGAGCGAAGGCCACAGCATGCTCGCCGTCTCGCGCCGCGTTGCCGCGCTGGTGGAACATTTCCTGCGGGCAGCACGCTTCGCATGAGGTCGCTCCTCGCCATGGCCGCGCTTCTGCTCCTCGCCGGCTGCGAGTCGCTCTCCTACTATGGCCAGGCGATCGGCGGTCACTTCAAGCTGCTCTCCGCCGCGCGTCCGATCGATACCTGGATCTCGGATCCGGCGACGCCGGTCGACCTCAGGCAGCACCTCGAGACGGCGCGCGGCATCCGCGAGTTCGCCACGCGAGAGCTCCATCTCCCCGACAACGCGAGCTACACCACCTACGCGGACATCGGCCGGCGTTTTGCGGTCTACAACGTCTTCGCCGCGCCGAAGTTCTCGGTGGAGCCCAAGCCGGAGTGCTTTCCGGTCACCGGTTGCGTAGCCTACCGCGGCTTCTTCTCCGAGAAGGAAGCGCAGCGCTACGCGGACGGGCTTCGCGCCGACGGGTATGACGCCTACGTCGGCGGCGTGCTGGCCTACTCGACGCTCGGCTGGTTCGATGACCCGCTGCTTTCGACCTTCATCCGCTATCCCGACGCGCAGGTCGCGCGCCTCGTGTTCCACGAGCTCGCGCACCAGCTGGTCTATGCGAAGAACGACACGACTTTCAACGAATCCTTTGCCGTGACCGTCGAGGACGAGGGCGTGCGGCGCTGGCTCGAGGCGCAGGGCCGCAGCGCCGACCTTGCGGCCTTCCGCACCGCCCAGGAGCGCAAGCGCGACCTCGCCGCGCGCATCAGGGAGACGCGCGCGCGACTGAAGGTGATCTACGCGACGCCGCTCACGCCGGGGCAGATGGCGGAGCAGAAGAAGGGCGAATTCGACCGCCTGCGCGCCTTCTATCCGACGTTCGTCCCGGCCGAGCCGAACAACGCCTTCCTGGTCTCGATCGCGCTCTACAACGAGTACCTCCCGGGCTTCGAGCGCCTGCTCGCGCAGTCGGGCAGCCTGGATGCGTTCTACGAGCGGGCGCGCAAGCTCGCGCACGAAGACCGCAAGCAGCGCGACGCGCTCCTGGCCGCAGTCAACTGAGGCTAGCTGAGGGGGATGTCGACGAACTTGCGGTAGGCGGGCCGCTCGCGCAGGCGCTCGAACCACGCCTCAACGTTCGGAAAGCGCGGCCGCTCTATCGGAACGCGCATCCAGCGCTGCACCTCGCAGCCGATGGGAATGTCGCCCATGGTGAAGGCGGCACCGGTGACGTAAAGCTTCCCCGCCAGGTTCTGCTCCAGTGCCGGCAGCAGTTTCGCCGTCTGCTCACGGCCGGCCTCGATCGCCTTCGTGTCGCGCTTCTCGGCCGGCGTGCGGATCAATCCCCAGAACACATCGCGCATGGCGCGCTGGAAGGTGAACGCCCAGTCCATCCAGCGCTCGGCGTCGGCGCGGGCGCGCAGGTCCGTGGGACACAGCGTGCCGGCGGCATGCTTGGCGCACAGATAGCGCACGATGGTGTGCGACTCCCACAAGATGAAGCCGTCGTCCTCGATGGTCGGCACGAGCGAGTTCGGGTTCATCTTCAGGTACTCGGGCGTCTTGGTGACGCCATGCTCCATGCCGGCGTTGACGCGCTCGTACTTGAGGCCGAGCTCCTCCAGCGCCCACAGCGCTTTCTTGACGTTGACCGAGTTGACGCGTCCCCAGATTTTCAGCATCAGAACCCCACCGCCTGTCCGTCGCGGCGCGGATCGCTCGCGACAAAGTAACCGCTGTCGAGCCTCCAGATCGCCTGGCAGCTGCCGAACTGGTTGTAGTCGTCGATGGTGACGATGCGGTGGCCGCGCTTCTGCAGCGCTTCCAGCGTGGCCGGCGGGAAGCCGTCGTCCTCGACGCTCACGTCCATGCCCTGCACGAAGCGGAAGCGCGGGCCGTCGCACGCCGCCTGCGGGCTCTGGCCGTAATCGGCGATGCGCACCAGCACCTGCGCGTGGCCCTGCGGCTGCATCGTGCCGCCCATCACGCCGAAGCTCATCACCGGTTTGCCGTCGCGCGTCAGGAACCCGGGGATGATCGTCTGGTAGGGACGCTTCCTCGGGCCGACGCAGTTCGGATGCCCCGGCTGCAGCACGAAGGTGGCGGCCCGGTTCTGCAGCGAGATCCCGTCCACCACCACGCCCGAGCCGAAGCCCATGTAATTCGACTGGATGTACGACACCATCATGCCGGACGCGTCGGCGGCCGTCAGATACACCGTGCCGCCCTTGGGCGGCGTGCCGGCGCCGAATTCCTGCGCGCGCTTCGGATCGATGAGGCGCGCGCGAGATTTCAGGTACTCGGGGTCGAGCAGGTGCGCGGGCTTCACCGCCGCCATGTGGTCGAGGTCGGCGACATAGCGCCAGGCGTCGGCGAAGGCGAGCTTGATGGCCTCGACCTGCAGATGGACGCTGTCGGGGCCGTCGACCGGATGCGAGCGCAGATCGAAATGCTCCAGCATGCCGAGCGCCATCAGGGCGACGATGCCCTGGCCGTTCGGCGGGATCTCGTGCAGCGTATAGCCGCGGTAATTCGTCTCCAGCGGCTTGACCCAGTCCGGCTTGTGCGCGGCCATGTCGGACGCCTTCAACGCCCCGCCATGCTGCTTCGCATGAGCTTCCATCTTCTCGGCGAGCGAGCCTTGGTAGAACGCCTTTCCTCGCGTGCTTGCGATCTGCTCCAGCGCCTCGGCATGCTTGGGAAACTTGAAACGCTGGCCCGCCTTGGGAGGGTCGCCGTCCGGCAGGAAAGCGTCGGCGAACCCTGGCTGGTTCTTGAGCTCCGGCACCTGTTTGGCCCATTGGCCCGCGATGGTTGGGGAGACCAAAAACCCCTCGCGTCCATAGCGAATGGCGCGCTCGAAGAGCCGCTCGAAGGGCAGCTTCCCCCATTTGGCGTGCATCTCGTGCCATGCCGAGACGCAACCCGGCACGCTGACGCTGTTCCAGCCGCGCACCGGCATCGCTTTTTGTCCGCCGAAGTAATCCGGCGTCCACGCCGCCGGCGACCGACCGGAGGCGTTCAGTCCGTGCAGTTGCTTCCCGTCCCAGACGATCGCGTAGGCGTCCGAGCCGATGCCGTTCGATACGGGCTCGACCAGGGTGAGCGTGATCGCCGTGGCGAGGATCGCATCCACCGCGCTGCCGCCTTCGGCGAGCATCTGCAAGCCGGCCTGTGCCGCGAGCGGCTGCGAGGTCGCCACCGCGTTGGCCGCGAGGAGCGGCTTCCTCGGCCAGGCGTAGGGATTGTTCCAGCTCCAGCTGAAGCTCATACGGCGCGAACCTGTTGCATATCGGTGTGGCCCTTGATGACTTTATCGATACCGTCCTGCTTGAGCGTGCGCATGCCGCTCGCCAGCGCCGCGCTCATGATCTCCGCGACTGGCGAGCGCGTCTGGATCAGGCGCTTCACCGCCGGCTCGGCGATCATCAGCTCGTAGACCGCGACGCGTCCCCTGTAGCCGGTGCGGTCGCATTCCTTGCAGCCCTTGGCCTCGTACACGACGATCTTGTCCTGGCGCCATTTGCGCAGGACCTTTTCCGGATCGAGCCCGCTGCCCTCGCAATACTCCTGCGCCAGCGCCTCGATCTCGCGCACGCTCGGCTCCTGCTTTACCCGGCACTCGGTGCACAGCTTGCGCACCAGGCGCTGCGCCAGCACGCCGAGCAGCGCGTCGGCAAAGTTGAAGGGATCCATGCCGAAGTCCAGAAGCCGCACCACGCTTTCCGCCGCGCTGTTGGTGTGCAACGTCGAGAGGACGAGGTGCCCGGTGAGCGAAGCCTCGATGCCGGTCTTGCAGGTCTCGGCATCGCGCATCTCGCCCACCATGATGACGTCCGGATCGGCGCGCATGAAGCTGCGCAGCGCGGCGGCGAACGTCCAGCCGATCTTGGCGTTGACCTGTACCTGGCGCAGCCCGGCTTGCGTGATCTCGATCGGATCCTCGGCGGTCCAGATCTTGAGGTCGGGGGTGTTCAGGGAGCCGAGCAGCGAATGCAGCGTCGTGGTCTTGCCCGAGCCGGTCGGGCCGCAGACGAGGAACAGGCCGTGCGGGCGCGCCATGAGCCGCTGGATCGACTGCAGCGCTTCAGCGCTGAAGCCGAGCTCGTCGATCGGCTTCGGCGTTGCGGCGGCGAGCACGCGCATCACCACGTCCTCGAGGCCGTTGGCGGTCGGAATGGTCGCGATGCGCAATTCGACGTCGAGCGGCCCGAAGCGCTTGAACGCGATCTTGCCGTCCTGCGGCTTCCTGCGCTCGGCGATGTCGAGCTGGCTCATCACCTTGAGGCGCGAGACGATGGCGCTGCGAAAGCGTGCCGGGATCTCGAGGTAATTGACCAGCATCCCGTCCTTGCGAAAACGCACGCGCACGCTCCTGCCCGCCGGGTTGATCTCGATATGGATGTCGGAGGCCTTCTGCTCGACGGCGTCGACGATCATCTTGTTGACGAGCTTGACGAGCGTGCTGTCGGTGGCCGGCGTCTGCGCCTCGCTGCCTTCTTCCGTGCCGCTCTCGAAGGTCAGGCGCTGGGTGAGCTCGCCGATGTCGACGCGCTCCTCGGGGCCGCGTGCCGCCACGTCCGCTTCGGCGAGCGCGCCATAGGCCAGCGCGAGCGCCTGGCGGATCTCCTGCATCGTCGCGATCACGGGGATCAGCTTGCCGCCGGCCACGAAGCGCACCTCGTCCATGCGTTCCATGTTCGTCGGGTCGCTCACCGCGACGACCAGGCCGCCCTCGACTTCGGCGAGCGGCAGCACCTGGTAGCGGCTTGCGATCGCCGCCGGGATGCGCTTCAACGCCTCGGCGCTCGGCTGCATCTTGCGCAGGTTGACGACCGGGATGCCGAGCTTCTTGGCCATCACGTTGTGCACGACGTCGATCTCGACCACGCCCATGTCGGCGAGGATCTGGCCGAGCGGTACGGAGCGATCGCGGGCCTCGACGGCGAGCGCTTCGTCGAGCTCGCGCCGCGTGAGGAAGCCGAGCTCGACCAGCGTCTCGCCGAGCTTCTGCTCGGGCTGCGCTCGCTGCGCCCTGAGCGCGGCGGCAAGTTCCTCCTGCGACACGATCTCGTTCGCCGTCAGGAATTCGCCGAGCTTGCGCGAGCGCAGGACCTTCTGCCGCTCGAGTGCTTGCGTGATCGTCTCGGGCGATGCGACCTGCTGCTCGACCAGGAGCTCGCCGATCAGTCTTCCGATGCGGCTCTCGCGCACCGCGTGCGCCGGCACGAACCAGCGCGAGACGCCGCGGCCTTCGGCTTGAGGCACGAAGAGGAACACGCCACACAGCGCCTGCACGTGCCCCAGCGTTTCGCCGTCGAGCAGGCTGCCGTCGGTCAGCGTGACGGAGAACGGCTGACGCCCCGAGGGCGTATGCAGACCGGCGCCAGCGGGCAGCGTATGCACGTCAAGGCGCACGGGATCGCGAAGCTGCAGCGTGAGCAACCCGGAGAAAGCAATGGTCATGGCGCTCTTGCCATTCTCCGGGTGGAATTTCAGGGCCTCATGGTCGGGGAGGAAGGTCTGCAAGCGGCCCACCGCTTTGCCGCCGTCGGTGAAGGTGAGCAGGCACGGCTCGCCGTCGGCGGCCGGTGTTCCCTGGTACTCGTAGTACGGCGGCGCCGGCCACACGAACTTCTGCGCGTTGCGCGCGTTCGTCTCGCGCGTTGCGCGCGTGATCTTCGTCGTGCGGTCGGGGCCGCTCACGCTTCTACAGCCTCGAAATCGAGCACCACGCGTCCGAGCACGCGGCCGGCCTTGAGGTCCTCCAGCGCGGCGTTGGCCTGGGCAGCCGGACGAGTCTCCACGGGCAGGGGTTTAAGCTTTTTCCTCTTGGCGAGCGCCACGACTTCCTTCAGCTCCTGCAGGTTGCCGACGTAGGAGCCGATGATGCCGATCGCGCGCTGCGCGATCGGCGGCAGGGGATGCACCAGCTCGCCGCCGTAGAGGCCGCAGATCACGTAGCGCCCGCCTTTGCGCAGCGCCGCGATGCCGAGCGCCGCGGTCGCGGCCGCGCCGACAAAGTCGAGCGCGCCGGCGATGCCTTGCAGGTGCTGGGCAGCGCCGGGCGCGCGCGTGTTGACGCTGCGCTTCGCGCCGAGCTTCGCCGCCGCCGCGAGCTTGCCGTCGTCCACATCGCAAGCGACGATGTTCTTCACGCCCTTCTCGCGCAGCACCGAGATGCCGACCAATCCGAGGCCGCCGCAGCCGAGCACGGCGACTTCGTCCTTGGCGCCCATCGGCGGCAGCTTGGCGGCCGCGCTATAGGCAGTGAGCGCCGAGCAGGCGAGCGTGGCGGCGAAGGAATCGTCGATGCCGCCGATATCGATCAGGTACTTCGGGTCCGGCACCAGCACATGCGTCGCATAGGCGCCCGGGCGATTGACGCCCAGGAAGCGCGTGCCCGACACGCAATAGTTTTCCTGCCCGGTTTTGCAGACGGCGCATTTGCCGCAGCCGATCCACGGGTAGATGAGCCGCTTCTGGCCGACCTTGACGCCCTTGGACACCTTGGAAACTGAGGGCCCGAGCGCCTCGATGACGCCGAGCGGTTCGTGGCCGAGCGTGAACGGCGGCACGCAGCCCCGCTCCTTGACGTAGAAGCGCTTGCCGCCGCCGAGATCGAAATAGCCTTCCCAGATGTGGAGATCCGAGTGGCAGACCCCGGCGCGCGTGACGCGCACGAGCACCTCGGTGGCCTGCGGCTTTGGCGTGGTCGCGAGTACTTTCTGCAGCGGTTTGCCGTGCTCGACGATCTGGTAGCTGATCATGCCTTGGCCGCCTCATTCAGCGCCTGGTCGATGTCCCAGAGGATGTCGTCCAGCGTCTCGATGCCGACCGACATGCGCACCATGTCGGGCCTCACGCCGGCCTTGAGGAGATCCGCTTCCTCCATCTGCCGGTGCGTGGTCGACGCCGGATGGATCACCAGCGTCTTGGCATCGCCGATGTTCGCGAGGTGGCTCATGAACTGCGCCGCCTCGATGAAGCGCTCGCCGGCTTTGGCGCCGCCCTTGACGCCGAAGTTGAGGAGGCCCGAGGCGCCCTTCGACAGGTATTTCTTCGCCAGCGCGTGATACTTGTTGTCGGGCAGTCCCGGGTAATTGACCCACGCGACGCGCGGGTGCTCCTGCAGGAACTTCGCGACGCCGAGCGCGTTCCGGCAGTGCCGGTCCATGCGCACATGGAGCGATTCGAGGCCCTGCAGCAGCAGCCACGCATTCATCGGCGAGAGCGCGGGGCCGAAGGTGCGCATGATCTCCATGCGCGCCTTCATCGTGTAGCCGAAATCGCCGAAGGTCTCGTGAAAGATGACGCCGTGATAGCCGGGTGAGGGCGAGGTGAATTCCGGGAACTTGCCGTTGCCCCAGTTGAACTTGCCCGACTCGACGATCACCCCGCCCATCGTCGTGCCGTGGCCGCCGATGTACTTGGTCGCCGAGTGCACCACGATATCGGCGCCCCACTGCATCGGCCGGCAGAGGTAGGGCGATGGCACCGTGTTGTCGACGACGAGCGGGATCTCGGCCTCGTGGGCGATCTTCGCAATCGCTTCGACGTCGACGATGTTGATGAGCGGGTTGCCGAGCGTCTCGGCATACAAGAGCTTGGTGTTGGGCTTTATCGCCCGGCGGAAATTTTCCGGTTCATCGGGGGCGACGAATGTCGTCTCGATGCCGAGCTTCTTCAGATTGACGCTGAGAAGCGTATGCGTGCCGCCGTAGAGCGTGGAGGCCGAGACGATGTGATCGCCCGCGCTGCAAATCGTGAGGATCGCGGTGACCTCCGCCGCCTGGCCGGTGGCGCAGGCGAGCGCCGAGCGGCCGCCTTCGACCGCCGCCATGCGCTCCTCGAAGACCGCGACCGTGGGATTCGAGATGCGCGAGTAGACGTTGCCGAACGTCTGCAGGTTGAAGAGGCTGGCGGCGTGCTCGGCGGAGTCGAAGACGAAGGAGGTCGTCTGGTAGATGGGCGCGGCGCGCGCCCCGGTCGCGGGATCGGGGATCTGCCCGGCATGCAGGCACAGCGTTTCGAAACCGAACTTGCGGTCCGCCATTCACTTCGATTCTATCGTCGCCTCGACGCCGGGCGAGACGGTGACGCGAACCGCAAGCGTCTGCGCGCCGCCGCCGAGGATCACCCCGCGCATGGGCGTGACATCGGCAAAATCGCGCCCCCAGCCGAGCGTGACATGCGCATCGTCGACGAGGCAATTGTTCGTCGGGTCGATGTCGACCCAGCCCGCGCGCTCACCGCAGTGGATCGAGGCCCAGGCATGGGACGCATCGGCGCCGATGAGGCGCGGACGGCCCGGCGGCGGCGCGGTGAGGATGTAGCCGCTCACGTAGCGCGCGGCGAGCCCGATCGAGCGCAGGCAGCCGATCATGAGATGCGCGAAGTCCTGGCACACGCCGCTCTTTTGCTTGAGGACCTGCCTGAGCGGCGTGGAGACGCTGGTCGCGGTGCGGTCGAACTTGAAGTCGCGGTGGATGCGTCGCGCGAGGTCGCTGGCCGACTCGAGGATCGCGCGGCGCGCCGTAAAGCTCTTCACCGCGTAGTCGGCCAGCTCGCGCGAGCGCTCGACGTGCGGCGAATCGAACAGGAATTCCGTCGCCTCGACAAGCGGGTGCGCGCGTACTGCTTCCCAGGAGGTCTTCGGCGCGGCGAGCGCTAAGGCGGCGCGCGGCTCGACGGTGACAGTCGATGCGGTCCGCACGATGAGCGCGTCGTGCGGTACGGCAATCACCAGGCTCGCCGTGCGATTGCCGTAGTAGTCCTCGCGCTGCGTTATCTCGCCGGCGGTGGGTTCGACGCTGATCTCGTGCTGCTCGCAGCGCTGCCAGGGCAGCGCGCGCGGGCTGAGGTGCAGGAGCTGCTGCGAGAGTACGACCGGGCTTGAATAGCGGTAGTGCGTCTCGTGCGTGACGGAGAGCCGCATTACGTGGCGAAGGTCTGGCTGCTCGCCTCGCCGACATGGCTGAAGAAGCGCAAGCCGAGCTGCTCGCCGTGCCGGTAGGCCGCGGCCTGCCACTCGTCGAGCCGCGCCAGCAGCCGCTCGTTGCCGGCCTGGAAGTCGTTGCCGGGATCGAGCTGCAAGAGCCCCTTGAGCGCGCCGTGGAAGCGCTCGTCGCCGAAGTCGCCGAAGAGATCCGCGAGGCGCCGCGCATAGTCGCGCAGGCCGTGCACCTGGAAGGCGATCGAGCGCGGATTGGCCTCGTCGCGGATCAGAAGGTCGAGCACCGGCAGCCATTCCGGCCGTGCCATGTAGCGCGCCCGGTAGGTGATGATCGAGTCGGCGAGCCGCAGGAGCCAGGTGAGGTCCATCTCTGCCGGACCGCCGACCGTGTGCTTGAGCGTGGTGCACAGCCACTGCAGGCGCTCGAGGCGCCGCCCGACCGAGAGGAAGCGCCAGCCAGGGTCGCGCGTCATGCCGTCGAGCGCGTAGCCCGAGAGCGTGCTGAAGCCGGTGATGGCGAGATCCAGCTCGGCGAGGAGATCCGTGAACGCTACCTTGCGACCGCGCCGCTGGGTGACCGACTGCGTCAGGCGGTTGAGCGCGCGCCAGTTGTCGAGCGAGAGCCGCTCGCGCAGCATCGAGGCGACGCGCATCAGCTGGCGCAGGTTGGCGGCGAGCCCCGGCTGCGCGTCGTCGGTGACCGCGGCGCGCAGCGCGGCCGAGAGCTCCTTGTCGCCGGGCGTCGGACCGCCGGCAGGCAGGATGCCGGCGCGGCGCAGGAGCTCGAGCATCACCGGGCGCGCGCGCTCGTCGTCGTCGCCGGGCACGTTGTCGCCGAAGCGCCCCAGGGCGACGCGCAGGAGGCGCGCCGAAGCCTCGCTTCTTTCGCAATAGCGGCCGAACCAGAAGAGATTCTCCACCCCGCGGCTCGAGAGGTTGGTGCCGGCGCGCACCAGGTCCTGCTCCTGGATCGAGCGGCGCAGCAGGCTGAAGCTCGACACCGGGCCGGAAGCGAGCACCCAGGTGTCCTTGCTCGAGCCGCCGCGCTGCATGGAGATTGCGCGCGCATCCGCCGCGCTCGCCACGCGGGTGAGGCCGCCGGGCATCACCACGTAGCCGTTCGGCGTGGCGCAGGCAAAGACCCGCAAGCCGATCGAGCGGGCGAGCAGGCGCGGATGCGAGCGATCCCACACCGGTGCCTGCGAAAGGTGCACCAGCTCCTGCGCCACGTAGTCGTTGGGCCGCGCGCGCAGCATGGACACGACGCGCTTTGTGCCGCGCTCGTCCAGGTCTTCGCCGAACATCGGCTCGACGCGCTGTTGCGGAAACGCGCCCTTGAACACCAGGCGGTGCACGTTGGCGATCGCTTCGTTCAGGGCCGCGGGCTCGCCGCACCACCAGGTGGCGACCGAGGGCATCTTCAGCGGCTCGCCGAGCAGCTTCTGCGCGAGGTTGGGCAGATAGCCGAGCAGCGTGCTCGACTCGAGCAGGTTGGAGCCGAGCGCGTTCGCCACCAGCACGTTGCCGCGGCGCACGGCATCGACCAGCCCCGGGATGCCGAGCGCGCTGTCGCTCCTCAGCTCGAGCGGATCGCAGTAGTCGTCGTCCAGCCGCCGCAGGATGGCGTGCACCCGCTGCAGGCCGGAGAGCGTCTTCAGCCAGACGCAGCCGTCGCGCACCGTGAGGTCGTTGCCCTCGACCAGGGCGAGGCCGAGGTAGCGCGCGAGATAGGCGTGCTCGAAGTAGGTCTCGTTGTGCGGGCCGGGCGTGAGCAGCACGCTGTACGGAGAACCGCTGCCTTCGGCGGGCGGCGCCCAGTGCGCGAGGCTGTCGCGCAGCGTGGCGAAGAAGTGCGCGAGGTGCTGCACCTTGAGGTCGCGAAACAGCTGCGGGAAGGCGCGCGAGATGATGATGCGGTTCTCGAGCGCATAGCCCGCACCCGAGGGCGCCTGCGTGCGATCGCCGATCACCCACCAATGGCCGTCGGGCGAGCGGGCGAGATCCGCGGCATAGAAGTGCAGCATCACATCGCCGGGGTGTCTTGCGCCGCGGCACGGGCGAAGGTAGCCGGCGTGGCCGAACACCAGCGCCGGCGGCAGCAAGCCATCCTTCAGCAGGCGCTGCTCGCCGTAGACATCGATCAATACCTTGTTGAGGAGCGTCGCGCGCTGCACGATCGCCGCCTCGATGCGGCCCCATTCGTCTTCGGCCAGGATCATCGGCAACAGATCGAGCTCCCAGGGGCGGTCGGCACCCTGCGGATCGGCGTAGACGTTGTAGGTGACGCCGTTCTCGCGCACCTGGCTGTGCACCGAATGCAGCCGCTCGCGCACGCGCTCCGCGGGCCAGGCCGCGAGTTGCTCGATCAGGGGACGCCAGTGCGCGCGCGGCGTGTGCGAGCCTTCGAACAGCTCATCGTAGCGGCCGGCGGCGTGCGCGTATTCGGCTAGGAGCTCGCGGGACATGCCGCGCGAGATTAGCACGCCGCCGACTACGCTCTGCGCAGGTCGAGGGTGAACGGAAAATTCGGATTGCGCTCCTCGGTGCGCAGCGCGATTTTCTGTGGCGTATGCCCCATGCGGACGAAGCGCGCGAGGCGCCGGCCCTCGGCTTCATAGGCATTCACGGGAAAATTCTCGTGCGCGAGGCCGCCCGGATGCGAGACGTGATACTGGCAGCCGCCGAGCGAGCGCTCCATCCAGGTATCGACGAGGTCGAAGGTGAGCGGCGCGTGCACGCCGATGGTCGGATGCAGCGCCGAGGGCGGCTGCCAGGCGCGATAACGCACGCCGGCGACGTATTCGCCGACGTTGCCGGTGGACTGCAGCGGCACGGCGCTGCCGTTGCAGGTGACGATGTGGCGCTCGCCCACGAGGCCGGTCGCTTTCACCTGCAGGCGCTCGAGCGAGGAGTCGACGTAGCGCGCGGTGCCGCCCGGCGCGGCTTCCTCGCCCAACACGTGCCAAGGCTCGAGCGCCGCGCGCAATTCGATTTGCGCGCCGCGGGTGGCGAATTCGCCGTAGCGCGGGAACCTGAACTCGAAGTGCGAGGCGAACCACTGCGCCTCGATCGGATAGCCGAACTCGCGCAGCTCGGCCGTGACATCCTCGAAGTCCTGCCACACGAACCACGGCAGCATGAAGCGGTCGTGCAGCTCGGTGCCCCAGCGCTTGAGCCGCGCGGGCAGATACGGCTTTTGCCAGAAGCGCGCGACCAGCGCCCGCATCAGGAGCTGCTGGGTAAGCGACATGCGGGCGTGCGGCGGCATCTCGAAGGCGCGCATCTCGAGCAGGCCGAGGCGACCGGTAGCGCTGTCGGGGGAGTAGAGCTTGTCGATGCAGAATTCCGCGCGATGCGTGTTGCCGGTGGCGTCGACCAGCAGGTTCCTGAACAACCGATCGACCAGCCACGGCGGACACTGTCCTCTCGTCTGGCGCTCGAGCTCGCGGAATGCGATTTCGATCTCGTACACCGCATCGTTGCGCGCCTCGTCGATGCGCGGCGCCTGGCTGGTGGGGCCGACGAACATCCCCGAGAAGAGAAACGACAGCGACGGATGGTTGTGCCAGTACGCCACCAGGCTCGCGAGCAGGTCGGGTCGGCGCAGGAACGGCGAGTCCGCCGGCGCCGCGCCGCCGAGCGCGAAGTGGTTGCCGCCGCCGGTGCCGGCGTGCCGGCCGTCCAGCATGAACTTCTCCGTCGTGAGGCGCGCGGCGCGCGCCTCACCGTAGAGGAATTCGGTGTTCGCCACGAGCTCGCTCCAGCTCGCCGCCGGATGGACGTTGACCTCGAGCACGCCGGGGTCCGGCGTGATGCGGAACGATTGCAGCCGCGGGTCTTTCGGCGGCTCGTAGCCCTCGAGCACGACGGGGAAGCCGAGCTCGGCCGCGGTCGCCTCGACGGCGGCGACCAGCTCGAGATAGTCCTCGAGCGTCTCGGTCGGCGGCATGAAGAGGTACAGCACGCCGTTCCTCGGCTCGGCGCATAGCGCCGTGCGCGCGATCCAGCCCGCCGACTCGAATTCTCCGGGCCTGCGATCCACGCTCGGCGCAGCCACCGACTTTTGCGATTGCATCTTCCGATAGGCCGGCAACTGCGCGAAAGGCTGCATCGGGTCGGGCGCGTGGAGTCCTTGGCGATCGCCGGCGGCGGCCCAGGGCATCGAGTCGAGCGGCAGGCGCAGGCCCATTGGCGAATCGCCCGGCACGAGGTAGCAGCGCTCGGCGCGCAGGAACCACGAGCCGGTCTGCCAGCGGCCGCTCGCGGGATCGCGCTTGATCGGCAGCACGTGGCCGACCACCTTGTCGAGGCCCTGCTTGAACACCTTCCTCAGCCGCGCGCGCTCGAGCGGATCATCCAGGCGCGAGTCGAACGGATCGACGTTGGCCGGAAGCTTGCGCTCGCGCCAGAGGTAGTACCAGGTGTCCTCGTAGCCGGCGAACAGGTGGCCGGCATCGAGCGCGAGCTTCTCCGCCAGTGCCTCGAGGAACACGGCCGCCTGTGCCGGTGTCGCGCCGTAGTTGACGCCTTCGTCGGCGAAGAGCGAGGCGTCGTCCCACACCGGCTGGCCGTCTTTTCGCCAGAAGCACGACAGCGACCAGCGGGGCAACTGCTCGCCCGGATACCACTTGCCCTGGCCGAGGTGCAGCAGTCCCTTGGGCGCGTAGCGGGCCTTCAGTTGTTTTAGTAATTGAAGCCCCAGTCGCCGCTTGTTCGGCCCCACCGCTTCGGTGTTCCACTCGGCGCCGTCGCGCTCGTCGAGCGAAACGAAGGTCGGCTCACCGCCCATGGTCAGCCGCACGTCGTGCGCGGCGAGGTCGGCGTCGATGCGATGCCCGAGGCTCTCGATCGCGCGCCACGCGCCTTCGGTGTAGGGCTTGGTGACGCGCGGCGCCTCGCGCACGCGCTCGATCCTCATCTCGTGCGAGAACTCGACCTCGCATTTCTCGGTCACGCCGGTGAGCGGCGCGGCGCTCGACGGCTCGGGCGTGCAGGCGAGCGGGATATGGCCTTCTCCGGTCAGCAGGCCCGAGGTCGGATCGAGGCCGACCCAGCCCGCGCCCGGCAGGTAGGCCTCGCACCAGGCATGCAGGTCCGTGAAATCGGCGGTCGGGCCCGAAGGGCCGTCCAGCGATTTCACATCGGGCGCGAGCTGCACGAGATAACCGGAGACGAAGCGCGCGGCGATGCCGAGGTGACGCAGGATCTGCACCAGCAACCAGCCCGAGTCGCGGCACGAGCCGCTGCCAAGAGCAATCGTCTCCTCCGGCGTCTGCACCCCGGGTTCCATGCGGATGAGATAGCGCACGTCCTTCGCCACCTGCTGGTTGAGGTCCACCAGGAAGTCGTTGGTCCGCTTCGGCTCGCGCGGGATCTCGTCGAGCCAGGCCTTGAGGAGCGGCGTAAGGGGCAGCCGCGCCAGGTAAGGCGCGAGCTCGACGAGCTGCCACGGTTCGTACTGGAAGGGGAATTGCTCCGCGTGCGGCTCGAGGAAGAAGTCGAATGGATTGATGACCGCCATTTCGGCCACCAGGTCCACTTCGATCGAGAGCTCGCGCGTCTTCTCCTGGAACACGAAGCGCGCGAGCCAATTCGATTGCGGATCCTGCTGCCAGTTGATGAAGTGTTTCTCCGGGCGCACCCTGAGCGAATAGGCATGCACCGGCGTGCGCGTGTGCGGCGCCGGGCGCAGGCGCACGACCTGCGGGCTGAGCGCGACGGGCCGGTCGTAGCGGTAGCGCGTGATGTGATTCAGGGCAACATGGATCGTCATTGCGTGGCGTCTATTGTTGAGCGGCCTCGACGTGGGCCTGCGCGACGAGCGTCTCGACGCCGCCGCCGACGCGCACACCGCGCACCGGGCAGGCGTCGAGGTAATCGGCGCCCACCGCGAGCTTGATGTGCGCCTCGCCCACGGCGCAATCGTGCGCGATGTCGAAGCTCCTCCAGCGATCGTCCGCCCAGGCCTCGGCCCAGGCGTGCATGGCGACCCCGTTGTCGCCGTCGTTTTTTGTGTACACGTAGCCCGAGACGTAGCGCGCCGGCACGCCGAGATGGCGGCAGCCGCCGATGAATTCGTGCACGGCGTCGGCGGCGGAGCCGGCGCGATACTTCTCGCTGATCGCACTGGCGAGCTCGCGCAGCCCGGCGTGGGCTGCCGCCGCGGCGCGGAACTTGTCGGCCAGCGCGCGGCGCGCCGGGTCGAGCCGCGTGAGGCCGGTCGGCCGCAGGAACACGAGCGGTGGCAGCGGCGCGCCGGTGAAGTCGGAGGACTCGTCGAGCGCGGCCGAGGTCTCGACGCTGCCCGCGGCCTCGATGGCGATCTCCGAGACGGGCTTGTCGATCGTGAGGACGTGCAGCACGTTGCCGTAGCCGTCGGTGGTGCGCAGCGCCGCGCCCGGCGTGTCGAGCTTCCATGCGGTGACCCTCTGGCGCGCGGTGTCGCGCGGCGTGAGCCGCAGGTACTGCGTCGACAGGCGCACCGGCGAGTCGTAGCTGTACTTGAACTCGTGCGTGAGGGTGAGTCTCATACCGCCCCCAGGTAGGCGCGCTGGATGCGGCTGCCGAGCTCGCCGATGTCGTCGAGCACCGCGGTGAGGAATTCGTGCAGCCCGCCCTGGAACACTTCCTCGACATCGGCATACGAAAGCCGGGCGTGCAACTCGGAGGCGAGGCGCTTGGCCGGCTCGTCCTTCTGGCCGCGGATGCGCGACATCGCTTCCTTCACCTGGTCGAAGCAGGCCGCGAGCGAGCGCGGCATGCGCCGCTCCAGGATCAGGAGGTGCGCCACCTTGATCGGAAAGATCTGGTCGCGATACAGCTGGCGATAGGTTTCAAAGGCGGAGACGGAGCGCAACAGCGCCGCCCACTGATAGTAGTCGAGCGCGCCGCCCACGTCCTCCACCGAGGGCAGCAGGATGTGGTACTTCACGTCCAGGATGCGCGCGGTGTTATCGGCGCGCTCGAGAAAGGTGCCCAGGCGCGAGAAGTTGAACGCCTCGCCGCGCACGATGGTGCCGTAGGTCACGCCGCGGAAGAGATGCGAGCGCTCCTTCACCCAGTCGAAAAACTCGGTGGCGCCGGCACCGGTCACGCGGTTGCGCGGAATGGCGCGCATCTCGAGCCAGGAGGCGTTCAGCGTCTCCCACATCTCCGAGGTGATCAGCCAGCGCACCGCGTGGCCGTTCTCGCGCGCCCATTTCAAACAGGAGTAGATCGAGGAGGGGTTCTTCTCGTCGAGCGCCATGAATTCGATCAGCGCGGGCAGCGTGAGCTTGTCGTGGCGTTCGCGGTACGCCGCCTCGGTCTCCGTGATGGACAGCGGCGCGAGCAGGGTCTGCTCCTGCAACTTGCCGGTATCGAGCAGCACCAGGTTCGAAGTCACGCCGAGGATGCGCGCCATGTTCTCCGCGCGCTCCATCTGGCGGCTCATCCAGAAGATGCGGTCAGCCACTCGCGACAACATCAGTCCACCACCCAGGTGTCTTTGGTGCCGCCGCCCTGCGAGGAATTGACCACCAGCGAGCCCTCGCGCAGCGCTACGCGCGTGAGGCCGCCGGGCACGAGCTTCATCGCCTTGCCCGACAGCACGTAAGGCCGCAGGTCGACGTGCCGCGGCGCGAGGCCCTGCTCGACGAAAGTCGGGCAGGTCGAAAGCGAGAGCGTCGGCTGCGCGATGTAGTTCGCCGGATTCGCCTTGATGCGCGCGCGGAACGCCTCGATCTCGGTCTTCTTCGCCGCCGGGCCGATCAGCATGCCGTAGCCGCCCGAGCCCTGGACTTCCTTCACCACCAGCTCGGGCAGCTTGTCGAGCACGAGCTCCAGGTCCTGCGGACGCTTGCATTGCCAGGTGGGCACGTTCTGCAGGATCGGCTCCTCCTTGAGGTAGAAGCGGATCATCTCGGGCACGTACGGATAGGTCGATTTGTCGTCGGCGACGCCGGTGCCGATCGCGTTGGCGAGCCCGACGTTGCCCGCGCGGTAGACCGAAAGGAGCCCCGGCACGCCGAGCAGCGAATCCTGGCGGAAGGCGAGCGGGTCGAGGAAGGCGTCGTCGATGCGCCGGTAGATGACGTCGACCCGCTGCGGCCCGCTCGTGGTGCGCATGTGGAGGAAGCCGTCCTTGACGAAGAGATCGCCGCCCTCCACCAGCTCGACTCCCATCTGCTGCGCGAGAAACGCGTGCTCGAAGTAAGCGCTGTTGTGCTGCCCTGGCGTGAGCAGCGCGACCACCGGGTCGCGCACCGCGGGCGGCGCCGCGGCGCGCAGCGTCTCGAGCAGGAGCCCCGGATAGTGCTCGACGGGATGCACGTGCTGCCGGGCAAAGAGCTCCGGGAAGAGCCGCATCATCATCTTGCGGTTCTCGAGCATGTACGACACGCCCGAGGGCGTGCGCAGGTTGTCTTCGAGGACGTAGTAGGTGCCGTCCTCGTGGCGCACGAGATCGATGCCCGAGACGTGCGAGTAGACGCCGTTCGGCAGGTCGAGGCCGAGCATCGAGACCTGGTAGGCCTCGTTGGTGAGCACCTGCGCGGCGGGCACCACGTCCGCTTTCAGGATCTCCTGCTCGTGATAGATGTCGTGGAGGAAGCGGTTCAGCGCGCTCACGCGCTGGCGCAGCCCCTGCACCAGCGCATCCCACTCCGCTTTCGGGATGACGCGGGGAATCGTATCGAACGGGATCAGGCGCTCGGCCCCCGCATTGGATCCCTCATTGGATCCCTGCGCGTCGCCGTAGACCGCGAACGTGATGCCGACGCGGTGGAAGAGGAGATCGGCTTCGCGGCGCTTTTCCGCCACGCGATCGGCCGGCGTTTCGGCGAGCCAGTCGGCGAGGGCGCGAAAGTGCGGGCGGACGCCGCCGTCCGCCGCATGCATCTCGTCGTAGTGCCGGCGTTTCACCCTTCGCTGCCCGTTGGGGACTGCAAAAGCAACCGCTATGCCGGAGGATTAACCGGGGCTCAGACTAGCGATTTTGCGCGCCGGCGACTAGCGCGCGCACCAGAAGGGAGCGCTATGCGTCGGACTTGGGCGTTGGCGGGGCGCTCGGCAGGGCATCGCGCTGCGTGCTGGCCGCCCGGCGGTATTCCGATGGCGGCACGCCGACCTGGTTCAGGAAGAAGCGCGTGAAATTGCTCTGCGCGGAGAAGCCGAGCTCGGCCGCCACCTCGGCGATCTTGCCGCGTCCGTAGGACAGGCGCGAAATCGCGGTCTCGACGCAAAGCATGTCGAGGTAGGCGCGCGGCGAGAAGCCGGTGCACAGCTGAAAGAGATCGTAGAAGCGCGAGCGCGACAGCCCGACCTGGCTCGCGAGATCGTCCATGTTGAGTTCCTTGTTCGGCCGCGCGCGCAGCAGCGCGATGGCGCGCCGGATGCGCGTGTCCTCGAAGCGCGAGCCGCGCCAGGCAGGCGACGCGCCGCGCCGGCGGGCGAGGTAGGTCTCGACGATCGAGAGCGCGAGCTCCTGCAGCATGAACTCGAGGCGCTCGGGCGAGAGGAAGCGGTCGTTCAGCACTTCGACCGCGAGCGTATCGGCGAGCTGGCGGATGCGTGGCGTGATCGGTTCGACCGGCTGCGAGAATGGGTGCGCTTCGTCTTCCTCGAAGGCGGCGGGGAAGGCCGAGCGCAACCAGGCGCTCGCGGCGTGCAGTGTCAGCACCCGCGTCGGGCCGGGGGTCACGTGCGCTTCACCGGGATTGAGGAACAGGACGCCGTCGTAGCGTTGCTGCAGGACGATGACCGGGTCGGCTTGGGCTTCGATGCGGTCCTGCGCGGCGAGCTCGCTCAGCACGAGCCGGCCGAATCTCCCTTCGATTAACCGCAACGTCCTCCCCATGGACGAAAAGAATACTCCAGCTACCGTCAATACGCGAGCCAGCGCGGGCGCTTGGCCGAAATGATGTGTGTATTCACACCAACCCAGTTCAGCCCGCCGAAAAGCCGCCCGTGCTCGATCTTGACGCAACGATCCATGACAGTTTCTAACCCCGCCGCGCGCGCCTTCGCGGCGGCGGCCTCGTTCTTCACGCCGAGCTGCTGCCAGAGAACCTTGGCGCCGATCGCGATCGCGTCCTCGGCAATCGGCATCACGTCCGCGGTCTTGCGGAACACGTCGACGATATCCACGTTCTCGGGGATCTCGCGCAGCGACGGATAGCACTTCGCGCCCAAGACCTCGCTGTACTTCGGGTTGACCGGAATCACGCGGTAGCCGTGCTCCTGCATGTACTTCGCGGCGAAAAAGCTCGGCCGGAACCAGTCGGCCGACAGGCCGACGACGGCGATGGTCTTTGCTTCGTGCAGGATGCGGCGCAGCGTGTTGATGTCGTCCATGGCGTGCCCACTATAATCGAACGGCCATGTACGTCGAAGAACGCATGTATACGCTGAAGGTCGGCACCGCCCCCGAATACCTCAGGCACTACCAGAACGAAGGCATGAAGGTGCAGCTGAAGCACCTGCCGCACATGGTCGGCTACTACTTCACCGAGGTCGGCACGCTCAACATGATCGTGCACATGTGGGCCTACGACAGCCTCGACCAGCGCGACAAGTGCCGCGCCTCGATGTCGGCCGATCCCGAGTGGCAGTCCTACCTGACCAAGATCCGGCCGCTCATGGAGCGGCAGGAGACGCGCGTCATGAAATGCGCGCCGTTCTTCATCGAGCGGCTGGAGAAGATGCTCGCCGCAGTCAAGTGACATGAGCGTCCATCCGCAGGTCCAGACACTGCTCGATCGTGTAGCGCGCTCGCCGCTGCCGCCCTATCACACGGTGTCGCCGTTCGTGGCACGGCGCATCTATCGCGATACGCGCGCTGTCCTGGCGCCGAAGGCGCCGGAAGCGGCCGAGGTGCGTCTCCTCGCGTTCGAGAACTACGCGCTGCGCGTCTATCGACCGGTCCAGGGCGAGACGCTGCCGGCGCTCATGTATTTCCACGGCGGCGGCTGGACGATCGGCGACGTCGATACGCACGACGTGCTGTGCCGGCAACTCGCCGTCGGCGCGCGCTGCGCCGTGTTCTCGGTCGACTACCAGCTCGCGCCCGAGCATCCGTTCCCGGCTGCGGTCGACGATTGCCTCGCCGCCACGCGCCATGTCGCCGAGAACGCGGACAAGCTGAAGATTCGCGGCCTCGCGGTGGGCGGCGACAGCGCGGGTGGCAACCTTGCGGCCACGGTCGCTTTGCTCGCCCGCGATGCCGGCGGACCCGAGATCGCATTCCAACTGCTCATTTACCCGGCGACCGACCAGCGCCTGGCGAGCGCGTCGCACGAGCGCAACGGCCAGGGCTATCTCCTTACGCGCGAGGCGATCCGGTATTTCCGCCGTAACTACCTGCCGAACGAGCGCGATTGGAGCGATTGGCGCGCCTCTCCGCTGTTGGCGAACAGCCATGCCAACTTGCCGCCCGCGCTTGTCGTCACCGCCGGATACGACCCGCTCATCGATGAGGGACGGGCGTACGCCGACAAGCTGCGCGCCGCCGGCGTCGAAGTGGCTTATCGCGAATTTGCCGACATGGTGCACGGCTTCGTTTTGTTCGGCGGCGTCGTCGACACGGCGAACGCCGCGGTCGCGCAATGCTGCTCCGCGCTCCGTGCGGCCTTTGAAAGGGTCAGCGCATGAAATCCGATCTCAAGACCCGGCACGGCGGAAAAATCCTCGCCGACGCGCTCGCCGCGCAGGACGTGAAGCTCGCATTCGGCGTGCCGGGCGAGAGCTACCTGCCGGTGCTCGACGGCCTGCACGACCTGCAGGAGAGAATCAAATTTGTCATTTGCCGGCAGGAGGGCGGCGCCTCCTACATGGCGGAGGCGTACGGCAAGCTGACCGGCGAGCCGGGCGTCCTCTTCGTCACGCGCGGGCCCGGCGCGACCAATGGCGCGATCGGCGTGCACACCGGGCTGCAGGATTCGACGCCGATGGTGATCTTCATCGGTCAGGTGCCAAATGAGTTCGCCGAGCGCGAGGCGTTCCAGGAAATGGACTACCGGCGCATGTACGGGCAGATGGCCAAGTGGGTCGGCCAGATCGACCGCGTCGAGCGCATCCCCGAATATGTGAGCCGCGCGTTCCACACCGCGGCGGCCGGGCGGCCGGGGCCGGTGGTGCTCGCGCTGCCGGAGGACACGCTGTTCTCGGGGGCCGCGGTCGCCGATGCGCCGAAGCATCACGCCGTGCGGCCGGCGCCTTCCGACTCGGATCTTAAAAAACTGAGTCAACTTCTGGAAAAAGCGGAGCGTCCATTCGTGCTTCTCGGCGGCGGCGGCTGGACGCGCGAAGCCTGCGCGCGGCTGCAGCGCTGGATCGAAGCGAACGGCCTCGGCGTCGGCACCTCGTTCCGCTGCCAGGATCTCTTCGACAACCGCAGCGCGAATTACGTCGGCGACGTCGGCATCGGCATCAATCCGAAGCTCGCCGAGCGCGTGAAGGAGGCGGACGTGCTGCTCGTCATCGGCGCGCGTCTTGGCGAGATGACGACGAGCGCCTATACCCTGCTCGAAGCGCCGGTGCCGAAACAAACACTGGTCCACGTGCACGCCGGCGCCGAGGAGCTCGGGCGCGTGTACCGGCCCGCGCTCGCCATCAACTCCGGCTATCCGCAGTTCATCGAAGCGCTCGAGCACCTTTCGTTCAAGAACGTTGCATGGAAGGAACGCACCGCGGCGGCGCGAAAGGAATTCGTCGAATGGACCGAGCCGCGGCCGATGCCGGGAAGCGTGCAGTACGGCCAGGTGATCCGCTGGCTTTCCGAGCACCTGCCGGAGGACGCGATCGTCGCGGGCGGCGCCGGCAATTTCGCCGGATGGCTGCACCGGCATTTCCGCTACAAGGGCTTCCGCACCCAGCTTGGATCGACCAATGGCTCGATGGGCTACGGCTATCCCGCGGCCGTGGCGGCGAAGATCGCCGAACCCGGACGCACGGTATTTGCGCTATGCGGTGACGGCGACTTCCTGATGACCGGACAGGAAATCGCGACGGCCGTGCAGTACGGCGCGAACTTCGTCGCGGTGGTGGTGAACAACGGCCTCTACGGCACGATCCGCATGCACCAGGAGCGCGAATATCCCGGCCGCGTCTACGGGACCGAGCTCAGGAATCCGGATTTCGCGGCGTACGCGCGTGCGTTCGGCGGCCACGGCGAGACGGTGGAGCGCACCGAGGATTTCGCACCGGCTTTCGAGCGCGCTTCGAAATCGGGCAAGCCGGCGATCATCGAGCTGAAAATCGATCCGGATGCCATTACACCTGCGACCACGCTGTCGGCGATCCGGGAAAAAGCGCTTAAGTCAAAGCGATGAATTCCGGATCGGCCTGGTGGGCGCGCTCGAAGCGCAGGAAGTCGTAGTAGCCGCAGTGCTTGCTGTCCGGATAGGCGCGGCATACGCCGGGCCGCGACTCATACACCGTGCAGCGGCGCTTCTCCTGGTCGAGGAACATGCATACGGTGGCGAACACCGTGTCCTTCTTGTGGCGTAGCAAGCGCACTTTTTCCTTCGCGTCGGACTTGGTGAAGCGCTCCTCGGCCTCGCGGTAGCCGAGCTCGAAGCGCTTGGCGAGCCGCTCGATGTCGCGCGGCGTGACCTCGATCTCCGGATAGCTGCAGCAGTAGGCGGGGCACTTCGAGCACGAATAGCGTGCCCGCACGGGAATGGGAAAAGGCTTGCCGTTCTTCATTTCTTGGGATCCAAGCGAGAGCGGCGAATTCTAAGCGAGCGTATGCGCTATCCGCTTGTCATTTTTTTGTAGCAAAAATCGTGACCCGCTCTTAACCCTTTTCCCGTGCGCCCGCGTTTCACTCATCAGAGCCCGCCATGGGGCGGCTCGCAAACAAGAAAGGACGGAAAGTGAAAGCGCGAACGATTGTGATGCTGCTGGCATTGGTGGGCGCCGCGAAAGTGCATGCGCACGGCGGCCTGGTGGATCTTTCGGTCTACGACCGCACCGAAGGGAAGCGCCTCGCGGTTTATTGGCACGAAGGCAGGGCGTACGTGGTTGGCAAGCCGGGCAACGAGTACCAGGTGAGCACCCGCAGCCGGCTGCGCGAGGATGTGCTGACGGTGGTGTCGGTCGACGGCGTGAACGTAGTCAGCGGCGAGACCGCTCATCCGGGCCAAACGGGTTACGTGCTCGACGCCTTCCGCAACTACGACATCCTGGGCTGGCGCAAGAGCATGGCCGAGACTGCGGCTTTCTATTTCACGGCGCTACCCGACTCTTATGCGGCGCGCACCGGACGTCCGGACAACGTCGGCGTCATCGGCGTCGCGGTCTACCGCAGGAAGCAGGCGCCGCAGCCGATCGCGCCATTGCCGCAAAGCGCTCCGTACGGCAGGGGCGACGGCGCACCGGCGATGCAACGCGAAGCGGCGGCCGCCGAGAGGTCGAGTGCGCAAGCAGCGGCAAAGCAAGAGGATTCGCTGGGGACCGGCCATGGCCGTCGCGAGACGTCCTATGTGCAAAACGTTGCCTTCGAGCGCGCGACCGTCATCCCGGCCGAAACGATTACGCTGTACTACGACAGCTACCGCAACCTCGTGGCGCGCGGCGTGATCCGCGAGCCGATCCCCGTCGCGCCGCTGCCGCGTCCATTCCCTGGGTTTGTGCCCGACCCGGCGTGATAATCGGAGGCCATGGAGGCCCCGGACGAACAGCTCATGCTCGCGTACCGGGATGGCGATGCCGCGGCGTTCGAGAAGCTCTATGCGCGGCATCGCGCTCGCCTGTACCGGTTCGTGCTGCGCAGCGTGAAGAGCCGGGCGATCGGCGAAGATTTGTTCCAGGAAATCTGGCTGCGCGTCATAGAGGCGCGCGGGCGCTACACGCCGCAGGCGCGCTTCACCACCTGGCTCTACACGATCGCGCACAATCACCTGGTGGACCACTGGCGAAAGCGCGGGCTGACGCTCGTTGCGCTCGAAGGCGACGAAACGCAGGGTACCAGCCCGGACCCGGCGGAACAGGCGCAGGCGCGCCAGAGCCTCGAGCGCTTCGCGGCGGCGCTGCAGGCGTTGCCGCCGCTGCAGCGCGAGGCCTTCCTGCTGCACGAGGAAGGCGAGCTCTCGGTCGCTGAGATCGCGGTGGCAACGGGAACGAACGAAGAGGCGGCCAAAAGCCGGCTGCGCTATGCGACGGCGAAACTGAAGGCGGCGATGGGCGATGACTGAGGAGCGCGATCCAAAATTGTCGCGGCACTATCGCGAGCTCGAGCCACTCGAGCCGTCGGCCGAGCTCGACCGCAAGATCCTCGATGCGGCACATGCCGCGGCAGCGCGGCACGCGCCGCTCGTCACGCCCGCTGGACGGCACCGTTGGTACTACGGACTTGCCACAGCGGCCGTGCTGGTCTTCGCCGTGGCGGTCACCCTGCACATGGAGCGCGAGCGACCGGACCCTGAAGCGGCTGCGCCGGGCGCGGCGCTGCGCCTCGAGCGCGAGCTGCGTGGCCAGATCAAGCCTGCTCCGCAGCCGGCAGCACCGTCTGAACCCAAGCCCGCAGCGAAACCCGAGGCGCCGCCGCCCGTCGCGTTTGCGCCCGACCCGCAGTCTCCGCGGGAGTCCGGTACTGCACGGGAAGCGACCCACGATGCGTCGTCTGCACAGCCAAGCTCGCCGACGAGGCCAGCACCCGAACCGGCGAGGGCCACGGCTTCGCGACAAGCCCGCAGTGACGCGATGCGCCTGAGTCAGAAACAGATCGGCGCGGAGCGAGCCGCGACGGCCGCGACTTCCGCAGGCGCACCCGCGGCGGTGCCCAGCGCAGTTCCCGAAAAACCTGAGGCTTGGCTCGAGCGCATCGCCGAGTTGCGCAGCCGCGGCCGGCACGCGGACGCCGACCGCGAGCTGGTGGCGTTCAGGCGAGCGTATCCGGACTACCGGCTTTCGGACCTGATGCGCGAACGCGTCGAGGGGACGCCGATACCGAGCCGTTGAGAATAAAGGGGTCAGAGCAATTTTCCTGAAATAGTTGTTACCGGAAAATTGCTCTGACCCCTTTTATTTCAGTGATGCAGGATCTTGGAGAGGAACTGCTGCGCGCGCTCGGAGCGCGGCGTGCCGAAGAACTCTTCCTTCTTCGCATCCTCGACGATCTTGCCGGCGTCCATGAAGATCACGCGGTGCGCGACCTTGCGCGCGAAGCCCATCTCGTGCGTCACCACCATCATCGTCATCCCCTCGTCCGCGAGCTGCACCATGACGTCGAGCACCTCGTTGATCATCTCGGGGTCGAGCGCCGAAGTGGGCTCGTCGAACAGCATGGCGATCGGGTCCATCGAGAGGGCGCGCGCGATTGCGACGCGCTGCTGCTGACCGCCGGAGAGCTGGCCGGGGAACTTGTCCTTGTGCGCGATCAGGCCGACGCGGTCGAGGAGCTTCAGACCTTTCTCGCGTGCCTGCGCTTCGGGCCGGCCCAGCACCTTCACCTGGCCGAGCGTCAGGTTCTCGGTCACGCTCATGTGAGGGAAGAGCTCGAAATTCTGGAACACCATGCCGATGCGCGAGCGCAATTTCGGCAGGTCGGTCTTCGCATCGCCGACCGAGACGCCTTCCACGGCGATCTCGCCTTTCTGGAACGGCTCCAGGCCGTTGACCGTCTTGATGAGCGTCGATTTGCCGCTCCCCGAAGGACCGCACACGACGACCACCTCGCCCTTGGCGACCTCGGTCGTGCAGTCGGTGAGGACCTGGAAGCTGCCGTACCACTTCGAGACGTTCTTGATCGAGATCATCGGATGATGGCAATCCTGTCCTGGAGGCGTTTGACGACGAGCGACATCGAGTACGAGATGACGAAGTACACCACCGCGACGAAGCTGTACATCTCGACCAGCCGGTAGTCGCGGTTCGCCACCTTGGCCGCCGCGCCGAGGAAGTCGGTGGCCGAAATGACGTACACGAGCGACGTGTCCTGGAAGAGGATGATGGTCTGCGTGAGGAGCACCGGCACCATGTTGCGGAACGCCTGCGGCAGCACGATGTAGCCCATGGTCTGCCAGTAGTTGAGGCCGAGCGCGTAGCCCGACCATACCTGCCCGCGCGCGATCGACTGGATGCCGGCGCGCATGATCTCGCAGTAGTACGCCGCCTCGAACATGGTGAAGGTGATCGCCGCCGAGTAGAAGGCGCCGACCTTGATCGGATTGGCCTCGCGCAGGATCCACGCGCCGATGTAAGGCACGAGGAAGAAGAACCAGAAGATCACCAGCACGAGCGGGATCGAGCGCATCAGGTCGACGTAGGCGCCCGCCAGCATCGACAGCGGCCGGAAGGAAGAGAGCCGCATCATCGCGAGCAGCGTGCCGAAGACGATGCCGCCGGTCATGGCGATGAGCGTCAACGTCACCGTGAACGTCATGCCCTCGCGGAAAAGGTAACCGAGCGAGCGCTCGATGACGTCGAAATCGAAGCCTTCCATCAGTGCCCCGCCTGCGCCGCGCCGCCCGCGGCGATCAGGCCCGGCACGCGCACCTTGTGCTCCAGCGCGCGCATCAGCAGTACGACCACCAGGTTAGTCAGCAGGTAGATCACCGTCGCGGCGGTGAACGCCTCGAACACCTTGAAGCTGAATTCCTGCATGGCGCGGGCCCGGCCGGTGAGCTCGAGCAGGCCGATGGTCAGCGCCACCGACGAGTTCTTGATGATGTTCATCGACTCCGAGGTGAGCGGCGGCAGGATGATGCGGAAAGCCTGCGGCAGGACCACGTAGCGATACGTCTGGAACTGGGTGAGGCCCATCGCGGTGCCGGCGAAGCGCTGGCCGCGCGGCAGCGAGTTGATGCCGGCGCGTACCTGCTCGGCGACGCGTACCGAGGTAAAGATGCCGAGGCACATGACGGCGGGCACATAGGAGCCCCAGGGCGGCGGCATCTGCTTGATCCAGTCGCCGAGCGCGGTGGGCAGGAATTCCGGAAAGACGAAGAACCACAGGAACATCTGCACGATGAGCGGGATGTTGCGGAAGATCTCGACGTACAGGTTGCCCGCGCGCACTGCCCAGCGCATCGTGGTCGTGCGGATGGTGCCGACGAACGCGCCGATGAGGAGCGCGATCACCCACGCCGCGAGCGCGGTGGCGAGCGTCCAGCCGAGTCCGACGATCAGGTAATGGAGATAGGAACCCGTGCCGCCGGGCTCCGTCTCAAGCAGGATCCGCCAGTTCCAGTTGTAGTTCACGTCCTCCTCGGGCCGTGAAGCCTACAAGCTGGGGTTACTCGTAGTCCTTCGGGTCGCCGGAGTCGGTGGGCTTCGCGACCACCTTCTTGAACGCCGCGCTCATCGGCAGGTTGAGGTTCACGCCCTTGGGCGGCACCGGCTTCTCGAACCACTTCGCGTAGATCGCGTTGATCGCGCCCGACTTGTAGGTATCGACCATCGCGGCATCCACCACCTTCTTGAACGCGGCATCGTCCTTGCGCAGCATGATGCCGTAGGGCTCGACCGACAGCCCCTGCGCCGAGATCTCGTAGTCCTTGGGCGAGCGCGACTGCGCCGCCAGGCCGGCGAGCAGGATGTCGTCCATCACGAACGCCACCGCGCGCCCGGTCTCGACCATCTGGAACGCCTCGGGGTGGCCGTTGGCCGAGATGATGTTCATGCCGAGGTTCTGCGCGGCGTTGATCTCGGTGATCTGCTTGATGTTGGTGGTGCCGGCGGTGGAGACGATGGTCTTGCCCTTCAGGTCGTTGAGCGACTTGAGCTTGGCCGACGTCTTGGAGACCCAGCGGTTCGCGGTGACGAAGTGCGTGATGGTGAACGACACTTCCTTCTGGCGCGCGAGGTTGTTGGTGGTCGAGCCGCACTCGAGGTCGATGGTGCCGTTCGCCATGAGTGGAATCCGGTTGGCCGAGGTGACTAGCTGGTACTTGGTCTCCAGCTTCGGCATCTTGAGGTCGGCCTTCACGGCGTCGACGATGCGGTGGCAAAGATCCATCGCATAGCCGATCGGCTGCTGCTTGTCGTCGTAGTACGAGAAAGGCAGTGAGGCGTCGCGGTGCCCGATGGTGATCGAGCCCGAATCCTTGATCTTCTTCAGCGTGCCTTCCTGGGCGGTCGCGGCGGCCGAGAAACCGATCGCAGCGACGGCCACAACAGCCAGAAACTTCTTCATGGGTGTCTCCCCTTGGGTGATGAAAAATTCTACAGCGCGGCCGCGGTATTGCGAAGGCGCTCAGCCGTGGCAGAGAGCAGCGCGATACCGAACCGCGGCTCCGACTTGACGAGGTTCAGGAACACGTTGCGGTTGATCGCGAGCAGGGCGCAGTCCGCCTCTGCCACCGCGTTGGCCGCGCGGGGCGACTGGTCGATCAGCGCCATCTCGCCGAAGACGCCGCCCGGACCGACGCGCTCCACCACGGCGCCGCGGATCGAGATCGCGACCCGGCCCTCGGTCACGACATACATGAGGGCGCCGGCCTGACCGGCGATCATGATGATCTTGCCTTTCTCGTAGCGCACCACGGCCTGCTCGCCCAGCCCCGCGATCATCTGATTGAGGAGCGTCTTGTCGAACACGCGGGCTTCCTTCGTCTCGGTGCCGAGCGGCACGCCCGAGAGCTGCCCGATCATGCCGCGCAGCCGCATGATCATGGTGCCGAGCATCATCAGGGCGAACTCGGGCTTCTTTTGCAGCGCGGCGGAGAAGCCCTTGTCGTCGAGCGAGAGCACCCGGCAGTCGGTCTTCGCGACCGCCGTGGCGCTGCGCGGCGAGTCGCTGATCGCCGCCATCTCGCCGAAGATTTCGCCGACCTTGGGGGCGCCGATCTGCTTGCCCTTGGCAACCAGCGACACCTGACCTTCGAGCAAGTAATACATCTTGTCGCGCTTCAGCAGCAGCCGGCTCGCCTTCTCGTTTTCCGAGAAGAACACCGTGCCCGCCTCGACGTCTTCTTCCTTGCCGGCCGACTCGAAGAACGCGCGCGCCACTGCGGGGATGTAAAGCGGCGCCTGCGCTGCGGCGGCGGGCTTCGGTGTGGCAGCAGGCTTCGGCGGACCTGCCGGGGCGCTGAAATCCAGGTCGTCAGCCATCAGTCCACATGATAGTGCCAGAATCGCGCCATGACTCAGCCTGTGCGGACCGAGCACGACCTCCTCGGCGACCGGGTAGTGCCGGCCGACGCGTACTACGGCATCCATACGTTGCGCGCGCTGGAGAATTTTCCGATCACCGGCACGACCATATCGATCTATCCGGACCTGGTGACGGCGCTCGCCTGCGTGAAGCAGGCCGCCTCGATCGCCAACTGCGAGCTCGGCCTGATCGACGACCAGCGTTCGGTCGCGATCCGCCTCGCGTGCGAGGAAATCCGCGAGGGCAAGCTGCACGAGGAGTTCGTGGTCGACGTGATCCAGGGCGGCGCGGGCACCTCGAGCAACATGAATGCCAACGAGGTGATCTGCAACCGCGCGCTCGAGCTTCTCGGCCACAAGAAAGGGGAATACGAGCATCTGCATCCGCTCGATCACGTGAATCTCTCGCAGAGCACGAACGACGTCTATCCGACCGCGATCAAGCTCGCACTGCAGTTCGGCATCAAGCGCCTCATCACGGAGATGGTCGCGCTGCGCAAGGCGTTCGCGCGCAAAGCGCAGGAATTCGACGACGTGCTGAAGGTGGGCCGCACGCAGCTGCAGGACGCGGTGCCGATGACGCTCGGCCAGGAGTTCTCCACCTACGCCGTGATGCTCGGCGAAGACGAGCAGCGCCTCGCCGAGGCGGCAGACCTGATCCGCGAGATCAACCTTGGCGCCACCGCCATCGGCACGGGCATCAACGCGCATCCCGATTACGAACCGCTGGTCACCACACGGCTGTCTGAAGTGTCCGGCGTCGCGTTCATTCGATCGCCCAATCTGATCGAAGCCACGCAGGACGCCGGCTCATTCGTCCAGCTCTCCGGCGTCCTCAAGCGCGTCGCCGTCAAGCTCTCGAAGACCTGTAACGACCTGCGCCTCCTCTCTTCTGGTCCGCGCGCGGGCATCGGCGAGATTTCGCTGCCCGCAGTGCAGGCGGGCTCCTCGATCATGCCGGGCAAGGTGAACCCGGTGATTCCGGAGGTCGTGAACCAGATCGCGTTCGAGGTGATCGGCAACGACATCACCGTCACCATGGCGGCGGAGGCGGGGCAGCTTCAGCTCAACGCCTTCGAGCCGATCATCGCGCACAGCCTCTTCAAGAGCCTCTACCACCTCGCCGCCGGCTGCCGCACGCTCACCGATCGTTGCGTGAACGGCATCACGGCCAACCGCGAGCGCGCGCGGCGCCTGCTCGATGAATCCACCGCGCTCGTCACGGCGCTGAGCCCGATTCTCGGTTATGCGCGCTCGACCGAGATCGCGCGCGAGGCGCTCGCCACTGGCGCCAAGGTCTTCGACCTGGTCCTGGCGAAGAAGCTGATGACCCGCGAGCAGCTCGAGCAGGTGCTCGAGCCCGAGCGGCTGACCAAACCCCACTTCTCCACCGTGCAGAAGCCGAAGAGCGAGCCATGAAGCGCTGGCTCGCGACACTCCTGCTCGTCGCGTCGAGCGCGCTTGCGCAGCCGTACCCGTCGAAGCCGATCAAGATCGTGGTGCCGTTCCCGGCGGGCGGCATCGCCGATCTCTATGCACGCCTGATCGGCGCGCGCCTCACCGAGTCCTGGGGCCAGCCGATCTTGATCGAGAACCGCACGGGCGCGGGCGGCAACATCGGCGCCGACGCCGTAGCAAAGTCAGCACCGGATGGCTACACACTCGTCACGGGGAGCTTCGGCACGCACGCGGTGAACGTAAGCCTCTTCTCCTCGATGCTTTACGACCCGGTGAAGGACTTCGCGCCGATCATCCTGATCATTGAGGCCGAAGGGCTGCTCGTCGTGCATCCATCGGTGCCGGCGCAAAGCGTCCCGGAGCTGATCGCCTACGGTCGCGCCAATCCCGGCAAGCTCACCTTTGCCTCCGCCGGCATGGGGACGGCCAGCCATCTCGCCGGCGAGCTCTTCAAGACCATGGCGCACGTCGAGATGACGCATATCCCCTATAAGGGCAACGTACCTGCGATCACCGACATGCTCGCGGGCCAGACGTCGCTCCTCTTCGGCACCATGCCGACCGTCCTGCCGCATGCAAAGGCCGGCAAGCTGCGTGCGCTCGCCACCATCGGCACGACGCGCTCCGCGGCCGCTCCTGATCTTCCGACGGTCGCAGAAACGCTGCCGGGCTTCGATGTGAACAACTGGGTCGGCTTCCTCGCGCCCGCCGGCACGCCGAACGACATCGTGCGCAAGTGGAACACCGAAGTGAACAAGATCATGCAGGGCGCCGACATCAAGCAGCGCCTGGTGACCGAAGGCGCGCGCTACTCGCCGAATACGCCGGAACAGTTCGGCGCTTTCATCAAATCGGAGATCGCCAAGTGGGCACCGGTCGTCAAGGCTTCCGGGGCGCGGGTTGACTGAGTAGCTCGGTGACGCCGCCGATGGCGGCGGTGTTGACGGTCAGCGTTCTCTCGGTAGCGAAGCGGAGTATGTAGTGCGGGCCGCCGGCTTTCGGGCCGGTGCCGGAGAGGCCTTCGCCGCCGAACGGCTGCACGCCGACGACAGCGCCGATCATGCTGCGGTTCACATAGGTGTTGCCGATGCGCGTTGCAGCCACCACTTCGTCGACGAAGCTCTGGATGCGGCTGTGGAGGCCGAGCGTGAGGCCGAAGCCGGTGTCGCGCAGCCACTTCAGCACTTGCGGCAGCTCGGCGCGGCGGTAGGTGCAGACGTGCAGGATCGGGCCGAACACTTCCGTACGTGGCAGCTCCTCGAGCGATAGCTGGAACGCGGTGGGCAGGATGAAATTCCCCGGTGCGCGCGGCGCGGGCGCCTCGCCGATCAGCTTGGCGGTGCGCTTCATTTTTTCGACGTGCTTTGCGAGATCGGCGCAGGCCGGCCGGTCGATGATCGGGCCGACGTCGGTGTCGGGCTCGCGCGGATCGCCGACTTTCAGCTCGGCGAGCGCGCCGGAGAGGATCTGCAGCATGCGCGGCGCAACGCCTTCGTCGAGGAACAGGATGCGCTGCGCCGAGCAGCGCTGGCCCGCGCTCTGGAATGCCGAGATGATCGTGTCGTCGACCACCTGCTCGGGAAGCGCCGAGGAGTCAACGAGCATCGCGTTGACGCCGCCCGTCTCTGCGATCAGCGGCACGATCGGCCCGTCGCGCTTCGCCAGAGCCTGATTGATGCGTTTCGCGGTCTCGACCGAGCCGGTAAAGGCGACGCCGGCAACGCGCGGGTCGGCTACGAGCGGGGCGCCGACCGTCTCGCCGTCGCCCGGCACGCAGATCGCGGCGTCGGCCGGGATGCCCGCTTCGCGCAGGATCTCGATCGCGCGCAACCCGATGCGCGGCGTCTGCTCCGCGGGCTTCGCGATGACCGTGTTGCCGGCGGCGAGCGCGGCGGCAACCTGGCCGGTGAAGATGGCGAGCGGGAAGTTCCACGGGCTGATGCAGGCGAACACGCCGCGCCCGTGGAGATGCAGCTCATTGCGCTCGCCGGCTGGGCCGTTTAGTACCGCGGGTTCGGCGAAGTGCGTGCGCGCCTGCAATGCGTAGTAGCGGCAGAAGTCGGCGGCCTCGCGCACCTCGGCCACCGCGTCCGCGTAAGTGCGTCCGCCTTCGCGCACGACGAGGGAGACGAGCTCGGCCATGCGGCCTTCGAGTAGCCCGGCCGCGGCCTCGAGATGCTGCGCGCGTGTGGCGGCAGGCGTGTTTGACCAGCTTTCGAAGGTGCGCGCGGCGCGCGTGATGGCGCCCTCCAGTTGCACGGGAGGCAAAGCGGGCAAGGCGCCGTCGCCCGCGGTGCGCTGCGCGAGCTCATCGAGCACGTCGCGGCGCGCGAGGTCCAGTCCGAGGGAGTTCAGGCGGTCGGGATATAGATTGCGCGGCAGCAAGATGCGCGGGTCCGGAACGTAGGGGTCAGGAAGCTGCGACAGCGGATCGGCGACCAGCGCCTCGAGCGGCACGTCGGGGTCGGCGATCTGGTGGACGAACGACGTATTGGCGCCGTTCTCGAGCATGCGGCGCACGAGGTAAGGCAGTAGGTCGGTAAAGCTGCCGACCGGGGCATACATGCGCACCGTCACCTTGCGCTCGGCGAGCAGCGCTTCGTAAAGCGCGTCGCCCATGCCGACCAATTTCTGAAATTCGAAAACCCCCCGGCCCTCCGGGCCACCCCCCTTATCAGGGGGGCAAAGCGAGAGGATCGTCGCGACGGTGCGGCAATTGTGGGTCGCGAAGGCCGGATAGATCGCCTCGGGCGCGCCGAGCAGGGTGCTGGCGCACGCGACGTACGAGAGATCTGTGACCGCCTTGCGCGTGAACACCGGGTAGTCGGTCATGCCGAGCTGCTGGGCGCGCTTCACTTCGCTGTCCCAGTAGGCGCCCTTGACGAGGCGGATCGGCAGGCGGCGCTTCGACTTGCGGCCCAGGGCCACGAGCCATTCGCACACTGCGACGGCACGCTTCTGATACGCCTGGACCGCGAGGCCGGGCGTGAACGCCTGGGCAAGCGCGGCATGCAGGTCGAGGGTGAGCTCGAGGCGCTCGGATTCCTCGGCGTCGATGGTGAAGCCGATGCCGCGGTCGGTAGCGAGCTTCGCCAGGGTTTTTAGCCTTGGCAGCAATTCGGCAAAGACGCGGGCGCGCTTCGCTTCCTCGAAGCGCGGGTGCAGCGCGGAAAGCTTGATCGAGATGGTGTCCGGCGCGCGGACGCAGCCAATGGCGCGCGCGTAGAGCTCCATGTAGTGCGCCGCGTCGGCGGTGGTGCGCGCCGCTTCGCCGAGCATGTCGTAGGAGTGCAGATACGGCGCACGCTCGGCGCCGCGGCGCACCGCGTCCTCGATGGTCTCGGCGAGCACGAACTGCTCGGCGAGGATGCGCATCGCCTGGCGTACCGCTGCGCGCACCACCGGCTCGCCGAGACGGGCGACGACATGCTTCAGCGGCGAGGGCTCGTCGTGCCAGCGCGCGAGCTTGCCGGTGAGGAGGAGCGCCCAGTCGGCCGCGCTGGCGAGGAGCGAATCGTCGCGGCTCGGCGCCCAGTCGCCCTGCGAGAACTTCTCGCGCAGGAGCGCGTCGGCGGTGGCGGCGTCGGGGATGCGCAGCAGCGCCTCGGCGACGCACATCAGCGCCACGCCCTCGGGCGTCGACAGGCCATAGTGGCGCAGGAACGATTCGGCGCTGAGCGGCCCGGGCGGCGTCGCGCGCACCCGCTGCGCGAGGCGCAATGCCGTGGCTTCGATCGCACCGCCGGTCTTGGGCTGACGCGCGCGCAAGCCCTCGAGCGCCGCCGCTTCCGGCATGCGGTGCTGCCGGCGAATCCTGGAAAATGCGTCGGCGCGTTCGTCGGGCAATATAATCATTACCGCAAAAATCTTAGCGGAAGAAGCATGGCGGCATCATCTGCATCATCAAAGCCCAAGATTCTCTGGCAGCCGAGCGAGCGCGCGATCGAGGAAGCGAGCCTCACTCAGTTCGCGCGCCAGGTCATCCGCAAGCGCAAGCTCGACGCCAACAGCCACGCTGAGTTCTATCAGTGGTCGGTCGAGCATCCCGAGGAGTTCTGGTCGGACTGCTGGGACTTCTGCGGCGTGATCGCCGCCCGCAAGGGCGCGACCGTGCTGGCCGACGGCGACAAGATGCCGGGCGCGCACTGGTTTCCCGAAGCGCGCCTCAACCTGGCGCAGAACCTGCTGCGTCGCGGCGATCGCGGCGACGCATTCGTCCTGTGGGACGAGACCGGCTTCAAGCGGCGCATCAGCTATGCGGACCTGACGAGCGATGTTTCCCGCGCCGTGCAGGCGCTGCAGGTGCTCGGACTGCGCGCGGGCGACCGGGTGGCGGCCTTCATTCCCAACATTCCCGAAGCGGGCATGCTCGCGCTCGCCGCGCTCTCGCAAGGCATCGTCTGGTCTTCGTGCTCGCCCGACTTCGGTGTCGACGGTGTGCTCGATCGCTTCGCCCAGATCGAGCCGAAAGTGCTGTTCTGCGCCGACGGCTACCGCTACAACGGCGAGCGCCACGACTCGCTCGAGCGCGTGCGCGCCATCGCCGAGAAGCTGCCGACGCTGCGCAAAGTGGTGGTCGTGCCGCACAACGATCCGCGGGTCGACGTCTCCGACATTCCCAAAGGCGTGACGCTGGACGAATGGCTGCGCCGCTACCAGCCCGCCGACATCGATTTTGCGCAGCTGCCGTTCGAGCACCCGGTGTTCATCCTCTTCACGTCGGGCACCACCGGCACGCCGAAATGCGTCGTGCACGGCGCGGGCGGCACGCTGCTGCAGAGCCTGAAGACCTACAAGCTGCACTTCGACGCGCGCAGCGGCGACCGCTTCTTCTACTACTGCACCACCAACTGGGTGGTGTGGAACGTGCTCTTCATGGGCCTTGGTGCCGAGGCCAGCGTGATGCTCTACGACGGCTCGCCCTTCGCCCGCGGCGGCAAGATCCTCTTCGACTACGCCGAGAAAGAGCGCTTCACCCACTTCGGCACGTCGGCGAAATTCATCGACGCCTGCGCGAAGCGCGATCTGCGCCCTCGCGATACGAACGACCTGGCGGCGCTGCGCATGGTGGTCTCGACCGGCTCGCCGCTCGTGGCGGAGAGCTACGACTACGTCTACGACGCATGGAAAGAGGACGTCTGCCTATCGTCCATCTCGGGCGGCACCGACATCATGGGCGCGTTCGCCGACGCGAGTGCGGTGCTGCCGGTCTACCGGGGCGAGATGCAGTGCCGCTCGCTCGGCATGGCGATCGAGGTCTTCGACGAAAAAGGCGCGCCGCTCGTCGGCAAGAAGGGCGAGCTGGTCTGCACCAAGCCCTTCCCCTCGATGCCGCTTGGCTTCTGGAACGACCGCGGCGGCGAGCGCTACCGTGCTGCCTACTTCGAGAAGTATCCCAATGTCTGGTGCCACGGCGACTGGTCCGAGCTCACCGAGCGCGGCACCATGATCGTGTACGGGCGCTCGGATGCGACGCTCAACCCGGGCGGCGTGCGCATCGGCACCGCCGAGATCTATCGCGTGGTCGAGCGCATCCACGAGGTCGAGGAATCGGTGGCCATCGGCCAGATGTGGCCGCCCGACAATCCGACCGACGCGCGCGTGGTGCTGTTCGTCAAGCTGCGGCCCGGGTTCACGCTCGACGAGAAGCTCGAGGCGCGCATCCGCGCCGACATCAAGCGGCACGCTTCGCCGCGCCACGTGCCGGCGCGCATCGCCCAGGTGCCGGACATCCCGCGCACGAAGAACGGCAAGGTCGTCGAGCTGGCGGTGAAAGCGGTCGTGCACGGCATGCCGGTGCCGAACACCGACGCGCTCGCGAATCCGGAAGCGCTCGCTTATTTCGAGAACGTCCCCGAGCTCGCCACCTGAGGTGGACAGCGCAGTAGTGCTCGAGTTGCTTTACGCGCCGCGCGCGATCGCCGCGGCGATGGCTTCGATGACGCTTGCCTGCTCGCCGATCGCCGGCGCCAGCTCGATTTTCATTTGCGGAAACTTGTCGGCCGCGCGGGCGGCGAGCCGGGGAAGATCGTCTTTCAGGTGGCTGCCCTGGCCGAAAAATACCGGCACGACGCGAACCGATCGAACGCCCTTGCCGGCAAGCGCGGCGATGGCCTGCTCGAGAGTCGGCTCCATGAATTCCAGATACGCGAGCTCGACCGGGTCGTCGAGCTTTTTGCCGAGCGTGGCTGCGAGCTGCTGAAACGGGCGTGCCCAGTCGCGATCGCGGGAGCCGTGCGCGAAGAGGAGCGTCGCCGCCTTCAATGAATGGTGTGGCGCCGGCCTTCGTAGATGCCCTGAAGCAACCTCAGCGATCCGAGGCTGATCGCGTGGTGGGTGAGCGCGTGTCCCAGGTCCTCCACGATGTCCAGCGTCACGGGCACATGCAGCCCTTCCAGCACGCGGGCGGCGCGCTCGGCGTACACCGGAGAAACAACCGAGTCGAATTGGCCGTGCACGAGGTGGATGCGCGAGCCGATGCGCGTACCGCACGCGGGGAGCCGCGCATAACGTGCCGAGAAGGCGACGACTGCGCTCGCGATGCCCGGCGTCTTCACCGCCTCGAGCGCGAGCGTGCCGCCCTGCGAGAAACCGACGAGGACCGTGCGACTCGCGGCGACGCCGACGTGCACCTGCTCGTGGCGCACGAAGTCCTCGAAATCGGGCAGCACCGCCGCGACGCGCTCGCGGTGGTTGTCGCAATGCAGGCCGCGCGTCGGATACCAGTCCTGCGCCGCGCCGCCGCGCGCGTCCGGGTCGAAGCCGCTCGGCACGACGAGCGCCGCCGTCGGGAAACGCGCCTGGAACCTGAACGCGATCGGGATCATCGACTGCGCGGTCGCGCCGCAGCCGTGCAGGAACACGAACAGGTGCTTTGCTTGACGCTCTTTTGCGGGGGTGAAGCGGAAAACCCGGCCGGATGACATGCCAGGGAGATTGTTACGCCGCCGTGACGCTTCTGTAAACTGATTTTGCGTCTACCTGAGGTGCTCATGCAAAAGACAGGATTTCTAACGGCTTTCTGGGCGTTGGCGAAGCCTTACTGGGTCTCGCGGCAGCGCAAAAAAGGCCTGGCGCTGTTCGGGGCGGTGATCGGGCTCTCACTCGGCATCGTCTGGCTGGAAGTGCAGTTCAACACGTGGAACAAAAACTTCTTCAATGCGCTGGAACAGAAGCAGCAAGCTGAATTCTTCCGGCAACTGTGGGTCTTCACGGTCATCGCACTGGTCTGGATCGTGGGACAGGTCTACCGGCTCTATCTGCAGCAGATGCTGCAGATAGAGTGGCGCGCCTGGCTCAACGAGCATTTCCTTTCCCACTGGCTCAACGATCGCGCGTACTACCGGCTGCAGCTTCTCGATCGCGGCGTCGACAACCCGGACCAGCGTATAGCGGAAGACTTGCGCCTCTTCGTCGACAACACGCTGGATCTCTCGATCGGCCTGCTTTCCTCTGTGGTGACCCTCGTCTCCTTCACCGTCATCCTGTGGGAGTTGTCGGGCGACTACGAAATAGGCGGCGTCGTAATCCCGGGATTCATGTTCTGGGTAGCGCTCATCTACTCCTTAATCGGCAGCTGGCTCACGCACCGGATCGGCAAGCCGCTCATCCCGCTCAACTTCAACCAGCAGCGCTTCGAGGCCGACTACCGCTATTCGCTCGTCCGGCTACGCGAGAACAGTGAAGGCGTCGCGCTCTACAAGGGAGAAGACCTGGAGCTCGCGGCGTTCCGTGACCGTTTCCGGCATGTGATCGACAACTGGTGGGGCATCATGCGCACGCGCAAGCAGCTCAACTGGGTAGTGTCCTTCTTCTACCAGTTTTCAGTCCCGTTTCCGTACTTGGTAACCGCCCCGCGTTATTTCGCAGGCGCGGTCGGCATGGGATACATCTTCCAAGTCGGTAATTCGTTCACCCAAGTTCGCGGCGCACTCTGGTGGTTCATCGACGCGTACACGCAGCTGGCAGCGTGGAAGGCCACGGTCGACCGGTTGACGTCCTTTACTGCATCGCTCGAGCGCGTAAAGCGCGAAGCCGGCGAGCTCGGCGGGGAGCGTACCGAAGTCTCGGGCGCTACCGTGGGCGTCGAAGGTCTCGAGCTCGCGCTTCCGCAAGGCAAGCCGCTGCTCGCGTCAACAACGGTTCAACTTCGTCCCGGCGAGGATGTGCTGGTCACGGGACCGTCGGGTGTCGGCAAATCCACCTTGTTCCGCACGCTCGCCGGGATTTGGCCCTACTGGAAAGGTGTCGTGCGTATTCCGAAGGGCGCGCGACTGCTTTTCTTGCCACAGAAGGCGTATTTGCCCATCGGCGCGCTCAAACGCGCCGTGGCTTATCCGGCTGACGCGGCCCAGTTCAGCGATCGACAAATCGCTGAGGCGTTGCAAGCCGTCGGCTTGGGCCCGCTCGCGGCCGATCTCGAGCGGAGCGAGAACTGGGGACAGGTGCTGTCCGGCGGCGAGCAACAGCGGCTCGCTTTCGCGCGCGCGCTGCTCAACGCACCGGACTGGCTCTTCCTCGATGAGGCAACGGCGTCGCTGCCCGAGGAGGACCAAGAAGCGCTTTATCGACTGCTCAAGGAGCGGCTGCCGCGCACTACGCTCGTCTCGATCGGCCATCGCGCGAGCCTGCGCACGCAGCACGAGCGGGAGCTTGCCTGGCACGGGGAGCGCCTAGCTGTCGTTTAGGACAATGCAGGTGCTGGTGGCGTGCGCGTAGAGCTTGCCGGTCGCGTCTTCAAGGCGCGCCTCGGCGGTGGCAACCCGCTTGCCGAGATGCACTACCTTGCCGATGGCGCGAAGCGTCCCGGTCTTGTCGCTGATGGCGCGCACCAGGTTGGTCTTTGCCTCGAGCGTCGTGTAAGTGCTGCCCGCGGGCATGCGCGTCTGCACGCAGCAGCCCATCGCGGAATCGAGCAGCGTCATGGCGAGCCCGCCGTGCACGACGCCGATCGGGTTGTAGTGCTGCTCGCCGGGCGTAACTTCGAACACGACGTATCCCGGCTCGACCTCCGCCAATCGAAACCCCAGCAGTTGCGCGATCGGCGGGGGCGGCAAGCGGCCGTCGCGCAGCGCACGCAGGAAATCGATGCCGGGCATCGACCGGCCGGCGGCGGCCAGCGCTGCCGGATCGCTCCATTCGATGCTGAGTGTGCGCATCAGTGTGCCTTCGCGGCGCTGCACGCCGGTAGGGTTTGCGCCTCCGGGAGATCAAGCACTTGGCGCAGATATTGGCCGGTATGGCTCGCCGGCGTGCGCGCGATGTCTGCGGGCATGCCCGCCGCGACGATGCGCCCGCCGCCATCGCCGCCCTCCGGACCGAGGTCGATGATCCAGTCGGCGGTCTTGATCACATCCAGGTTGTGCTCGATCACCACGACCGTGTTGCCGGCGTCGCGCAGTCGGTGCAGCACCTCCAGCAGCAGCTTGATGTCGTGGAAGTGGAGCCCGGTGGTCGGCTCGTCGAGGATGTAGAGCGTGCGGCCGGTGTCGCGCTTCGAGAGCTCGAGCGAAAGCTTGACCCGCTGCGCCTCGCCGCCCGACAGCGTAGTCGCCGATTGGCCGAGGCGCACATAGGCGAGGCCGACATCGATCAGCGTCTTCAGCTTGCGCGCCAGCGTCGGCACCGCAGAGAAGAACTCGGCGGCTTCCGCCACCGTCATCTCGAGCACCTCGTAGATGTTCCTGCCCTTGTAGCGGACTTCGAGCGTCTCGCGGTTGTAGCGCTTGCCATGGCAGACATCGCAAGGCACGTAGATGTCGGCGAGGAAATGCATCTCCACCTTCGTCACGCCGTCGCCCTGGCAGGCCTCGCAGCGGCCGCCCTTCACATTGAATGAGAAACGTCCTGCGTCGTAGCCGCGGCTGCGCGCCTCGGGCACGCCCGCGAAGAGATCGCGGATCGGGGTGAAGAGTCCGGTGTACGTCGCCGGGTTCGAGCGCGGCGTGCGGCCGATCGGACTCTGGTCGACGCTGATCACCTTGTCGAGGTGCTCCAGCCCGCTCACCGCGTCGTGCGGCGCCGGCTCGATCGCGCTTCCATAGAGATGGCGGGCCACCGCGGCATAGAGCGTGTCGTTGATCAGGGTCGACTTGCCGGACCCCGATACACCGGTGACGCAGACCAGAAGGCCGAGCGGCAGCTTGAGCTCGACGTCCTTCAGGTTGTTGCCGCGCGCGCCGCTGACGACGATGTTCGCCTTTCCCGGACGGTTACGGCGCGCCGGCAAGGGAATCGAGAGCTCGTGCGCGAGATAGCGTCCCGTGAGCGACGCGCGGTTCGCGACGATGTCGTCGACCGTGCCCTCGGCGACCACGTGGCCGCCCGCTTCCCCGGCGCCAGGCCCCATGTCGAGCACATGATCGGCAGCGCGGATCGCTTCTTCGTCATGCTCGACGACGATCACCGAGTTGCCGAGGTCGCGCAGGTGCTTGAGCGTCGCGATGAGCCGCGCGTTGTCGCGCTGGTGCAGCCCGATCGACGGCTCGTCCAGCACATACATGACGCCGGTGAGCCCGGAGCCGATCTGGCTGGCGAGGCGGATGCGTTGTCCCTCGCCGCCCGAGAGCGTGTCGGCCGGGCGCTCGAGCGACAAATACTCGAGCCCGACGTTGACCAGGAACTCGAGCCGGTTGGCGACCTCGCGCACGATGCGCTCGGCGATCTGCGCCTTCGCGCCCTGTAATTTCAAATCTTTAAAGAAAACCAAGGTGCGGGCGAGCGGCAGCCGCGAGATGTCGTAGAGCGTCTGGTCGGCGAGTCGCACATGGCGCGCTTCGCGCCGCAAACGCGCGCCGCCGCAGTCCGGGCAGGCCTGCAGGCTGATCAGCTTGGCGAGCTCCTCGCGCACCACGATGGAGTCGGTCTCGCGGTAGCGGCGCTCGAGGTTCGGCACGACGCCCTCGAACGGATGCTCCTTCACGCTGGCGCGGCCGCGTTCTGCGGGATAGTGGAAGGCGATCTTCTCGCTGCCCGAGCCATTGAGGATCAGCCGCTGCACCCGGTCGTCGAGCATTTCCCAGGGTTGCTCGATATCGAAGCCGTAATGCTTGGCGAGCGATTGCAGGAGCGAGTAGTAGAAATGGTTGCGCCGGTCCCAGCCGCGGATGGCGCCGCTCGCGAGCGAGAGATTCGGGTGCGCGACGATGCGCTTGGTGTCGAAAAATTCCACCGCGCCCAGTCCATCGCAGCGCGGGCAGGCGCCCATCGGGTTGTTGAACGAGAAGAGCCGCGGCTCGAGCTCGGGCAGCGCGTATTCGCAGCTCGGCACAGGGCAGGCGTACTTCGCCGAAAAAAGATGCTCGCGCGCGCCTTCGCCTTCGATCACGATGGCGCGCCCATCCGCGTGGCGCAGCGCCGTTTCGAGCGATTCGGCGAGCCGCTGCTTGGCGTCGGCGCGCGCGCGCAGCCGGTCTACGACGACGTCCACCGTGTGCTTGACGTTCTTCTTGAGGCGCGGCGCCGCGTCGAGCTCGTGCACTTTGCCGTCGATGCGCACGCGGCTGAAGCCCTGGGCGCGCAATTCCTCGAGCAGATCGGCCTGCTCGCCCTTGCGCGCCATGACCACCGGCGCGAGCACCATCAGGCGCGTGTCTTCCGGCAGCGCGAGCAGCTTGTCGACCATCTCGGCGACGGTTTCCGATTGCAGCGCCAGCCCGTGATCCGGGCAGTAGGGCGTGCCGACCCGAGCGAAGAGCAGGCGCAGGTAGTCGTGGATCTCGGTGACGGTGCCGACCGTCGAGCGCGGATTGTGGCTCGCCGCTTTTTGCTCGATGGCGATCGCCGGCGACAGGCCTTCGATCAGGTCGACGTCCGGTTTCTCCATCAGCTGGAGGAATTGCCGTGCGTACGCCGAGAGCGACTCGACGTAGCGCCGCTGGCCTTCCGCGTAGAGCGTGTCGAACGCGAGCGAGCTTTTGCCCGAGCCCGAAAGACCGGTGATCACGACGAGCCGCTCGCGCGGCAGGTCAACCGAAAGATTCTTCAGGTTGTGGGTGCGCGCGCCGCGGATGCGTATCGAGTCCAAAGGATGCGATCGAAAAAGCGAAACTTGCTACTATAACGCGCTTCACTTTCCCGCCGCACCCAACTCGTGGATTCGAATCGGATGAGCGCCGCAGAACTGCGCGCCGGCGTGAGTCTCGCCGGCGTGTTCGGACTGCGCATGCTGGGCCTGTTTCTCATCCTGCCGGTGTTCGCGGTGCACGCATCGAAGCTCGCCGGCGGCGACAACCTCACGCTGGTGGGCCTCGCGCTCGGCGCCTACGGCCTCTCGCAGGCGTGCCTGCAGATTCCGTTCGGCATGGCTTCGGACCGCTGGGGACGAAAGCCGGTGATTTATGCGGGCTTGATCATCTTTGCCGGCGGCAGCTTCGTCGCCGCCGGCGCGCACGACATCTGGTCCGCCATCCTCGGCCGCACGCTGCAGGGCGCCGGCGCGATTTCGTCGGTGGTCGTCGCGCTCGCCGCCGATCTGACGCGCGAGCAGCACCGCACCAAGATCATGGCGATGATCGGCGCGACGATCGGCTTCGCTTTCGCGCTGTCGCTCGTCATCGCGCCGATCCTCTATCAATCGATCGGCATGGGCGGCCTCTTCACCCTGACCGGCCTCCTTTGCCTGGGCGCGATGGGCGTGGTGAAGGCGCTCGTCCCCGATGTCCCGGTGCGCCCGGGCGTGCCGCCGCCGGCGGCCGTCGGGTTGCGCGCGGCGCTCACCGCGGAGCTCCTGCGGGTCAATCTGGGCATCTTCGTGCTGCACCTGGTGCAGATGGCCATGTTCGTGGTGCTGCCGTTGCAGCTCGTCGCGGCGGGCCTCGAGCTGCCGAGCCACTGGAAACTCTATTTGCCCGTGGTGCTCGCTTCCTTTGCGTTCATGGTGCCGCCGATCCTGCATGCCGATCGCCGCAACCGGCCGAAGCCGGTTCTCATCGGCGCCATCGCCCTCCTAGTCGCGGTGCAGCTTTCCCTGCCTTTCGCCGCCGGCATCTTCGCGTACGCGTTCGCGATCCTCGCCTTCTTCGTCGCTTTCAATATCCTCGAAGCCCTGCTGCCGTCGTTGATATCGCGCCTCGCGCCGGCGCAAGCCCGCGGCACGGCGATCGGCGTTTACAACACGACGCAGACCCTGGGCCTGTTCTTTGGCGGGCTGGCGGGCGGCTGGCTCGCGAAGCATTTCGGCGCGAGCGCCGTATACGTCGTCTGTGCCTTACTATCGGCGCTGTGGCTGGCGGCGGCGCTGCGCATGCGCCCGCCGGCGGCGGTCAACGAGGTCTCGAGTCTCACGTTTAGCATCGAATCGGGAGTGAATCTCGAAGGATTGAGCGAAGCGCTCGCCGCGGTGCGCGGCGTGCGTGAAGCCGAGGTGCTCGCGCGCGAGCGCATCGCGCGCCTTAAGGTCGTGCCGGAGCAATGGGACGAGGGCAGGGTGCGCAAACTGCTTACCGGGGAGAGTTGATATGGCGTCTGTTAACAAAGTGATTCTGGTCGGCAATCTGGGTGCCGATCCCGAAACGAAATACCTGCCGAGCGGGGACGCGGTGACGAACATCCGCATGGCCACCACCGACCGCTGGAAGGACAAGGCGAGCGGCGAAATGAAGGAGGCCACCGAGTGGCACCGCATCGCTTTCTTCGGCCGGCTCGCGGAGGTCGCGGGCGAATATCTGAAGAAGGGCTCGCAGGTCTACGTCGAGGGGCGTATCCGCACGCGCAAGTGGCAGGACAAGGAAGGCCAGGACCGCTACAGCACCGAGATCGTCGCCGACTCGATGCAGATGCTCGGCTCGCGCGCAGGCTCGGGAGAGCCGCGTCCGGAAGCGGCTCGCGCTTCCGAGCCGAAGGCCGCCGCCGCGGCGACGGCGACTGCGACGGCGAAGAAGCCCGCCGGCAAGTTCGACGACATGGAAGACGACATTCCGTTCTGAATCATCGATATAATCGCGTTCCATGCCGATCTACGAATACCGCTGCGCGGTGTGCGGACATCAGGACGAGCACCTGCAAAAGGTCTCGGACGCACCGCTCGCCGTTTGTCCGGCTTGCGGCAAGCGCAAGTACCAGAAGCAACTCTCGGCCGCAGGCTTTCAGCTGAAAGGCACCGGCTGGTACGCCACCGATTTCAAGGGCGGTGCCAAGAAGTCCGCCGACAAGAAGGCCGACGCCAAGACCGAATCCAAACCGGACGCCAAGCCGGAATCGAAGCCCGAGGCGAAGCCGGAAAAGAAATCCGAATCCAAGGCCGCGGCTTAATTCGCCGTACTGCGTCCGGCCCGGCGCGCATCCGGGCCGTTTTATTTCCGAAGCCGTGAAAAAGCTTTTTCTCTCCAGCGCCCTGCGGAAGTACCTGATCACGGGGCTGCTGATCTGGATCCCGTTGATCATCACGCTCTGGGTGTTGAAGGTAATCTTCGACACGCTCGATGCATCGCTGCTTCTCCTGCCGGAATCGTTCCAGACCGAGCACTGGATCGGCATCCACATCCCGGGTCTTGGCGCCATCCTCACGCTGGTCGTCATCTTCCTCACGGGCGTCGCCGCCACCAACTTCGTCGGCGCGCAGCTCGTCCAGTTCTGGCACGACGTGCTGCAGAAGATCCCGGTCGTCAACTCGATCTACTCGAGCGTCAAGCAGATCTCCGACACGCTTTTTTCCTCGAGCGGCCAGGCCTTCCGCAAGGCCGTGCTGGTGCAGTGGCCGCATCCGGGCATGTGGACCATCGCCTTCGTCACGGGCACCCCGGGCGGGGACGTGGTGAAACACATTCCTGCCGATTGCGTGAGCGTCTACGTGCCGACAACGCCGAACCCGACCGGTGGCTACTTCGTGATCGCGCGCCGCGCCGACGTGGTCGAGCTCGACATGAGCGTCGACCAGGCGCTGAAGTACGTCATCTCGATGGGCGTCGTGCCCCCGTTGCCGAAGTAAATCATGCGCACCCACTATTGCGGGGAACTGAGCGCGGCACTCGTCGACCGGACCGTGACGCTGTGCGGCTGGGCGCATCGCCGCCGCGACCACGGCGGCGTGGTCTTCGTCGACCTGCGCGACCGCGAAGGCATGGTGCAGGTGGTGTTCCGGCCCGAGCGCGCGGAGGCATTCGGCATCGCCGAGCGCATCCGCAGCGAGTTCGTCCTCGAGATCACGGGGAAGGTCAGCAAGAGGCCGCCCGACATGGTCAACCCCAGGCTCGCGACGGGCGAGATCGAAGTCGAAGCCGACCGGGTCGAGATCCTGAATCCCTCTTTGCCGCCGCCGTTCCAGCTCGACGACGACAACCTCTCCGAAGCGGTGCGCCTCGAGCATCGCGTGCTCGACCTGCGCCGCGAGCCGATGCAGCGCAATCTGCGACTGCGCCACCGCGCCGCGATGGCCGTGCGCCGCTTCCTCGACGAGCACGGCTTCGTCGACATCGAAACCCCGGTACTCTACAAGTCCACGCCCGAAGGCGCGCGCGAGTTCCTGGTGCCTTCGCGCCTGCACACGGGCCAGTTTTACGCTCTGCCGCAGTCGCCGCAGCTCTTCAAGCAGCTTCTGATGGTGGCGGGCTTCGATCGTTACTACCAGATCGTCAAGTGCTTCCGCGACGAGGACCTGCGTGCCGACCGGCAGCCCGAGTTCACCCAGATCGACATCGAGACCTCGTTCCTCGACGAGGCTGCGATCCGGAGGCTGATGGAGGAGCTGGTGCGCTTCGTGTTCCGCGAGGCGATGGGCGTCGAGCTGCCGGCCCCCTTTCCGGTGCTCACCTACGACGAGGCGATGCGCGATTACGGCACGGACAAGCCCGACCTGCGCATCCCGCTCAGGCTCACCGAGATTACCGACGCGGTGAAGGACGTCGAGTTCAAGGTGTTCTCCGGGCCGGCGAACATGCAGGGTGGCCGCGTCTGCGCGCTGCGCCTGCCCGGCGGCGACGCGCTGACTCGCAGCGCGCTCGACGGCTACGTCGAATTTGCGAAGACCTTCGGCGCCAAGGGGCTGGCCTGGATCAAGGTCAACCGGCGCGCGCAGGGCGCGGAGGGATTGCAGTCGCCGATCGTCAAGAATCTCCATGCGAAGGCGCTCGAAGCCATCCTCGCCCGTACCGGCGCCGCCGATGGGGACGTGATCTTCTTTGGCGCGGGCGAGGCCAACGCCGTCGACGCCTACATGAGCCCCCTGCGCGACAAGCTCGGCCACGACCGCGGTCTCGCGGAAACCGGCTGGCGCCCGCTGTGGGTCATCGACTTCCCGATGTTCGAGCTCGACGCGCAGAGCAACGATTGGAAGGCGCGCCACCATCCGTTCACCAGCCCGAAGGATGGCCATGAGAAATACCTCGAAACCGCCCCGGGTCAGGCCTACGCCAAGGCCTACGACATGGTGCTTAACGGCTGGGAGATCGGCGGCGGGTCCGTGCGCATCCATCGCTCGGAGATCCAGCAAAGAGTCTTTGCGGCGATGAAGATCCCCCGGGAGGAGCAGCGCGCCAAGTTCGGCTTCCTGCTCGACAACCTGCAATATGGGGCGCCGCCGCATGGCGGGATCGCCTTCGGGCTGGACCGCATCGTCGCGCTGATGGCGGGCGCCGCGGCGATCCGTGACGTGATCGCTTTCCCGAAGACCCAGCGCGGCCAGGATCTGCTGACCGGCGCGCCCACCGCGGTGACCGAGCCGCAGCTGCGCGAGTTGGGGATCCGCCTGCAGGAGAAGCCGAAGGGCTGATGCGGGCCGTCGCGCTCGCGTTCCTGTTCGCCTGCAGCGCGGCGCTCGGCTTCGCGAGCGACATCGACGCCAAGTTGCTGCCGCCCGAGGCGCGGCAGACGATAGCGATCATCCAGGCTGGCGGTCCCTTTCCCTATGCGCGCGACGGCGTCACATTCAACAATCGGCAACGCCACCTGCCCCAACAGGCGCGCGGCTACTATCGTGAATACACGGTAAAGACCCCGGCAGCTCGTGATCGCGGCGCGCGGCGCATCGTCGCCGGCCGAGCCGGGGAGCTCTACTACACCGATGATCATTACCGCACGTTCAAGCGCGTGATCCATAAATGAAATGAGCAAGCTCTTGCAGCGGCTGTCCGACCCGGCGCGCTCGGGCGTTTATCGCACCCGCGACGAGGGTGCCATCCTTGACGCGACGCGCGCGGCGCCGCTGGACGTCGCCGTGGTGGAGGCGAAGGAGCACCTGTTCGACAGCCTCGCGCGCGCGCTCGACTTTGCGAGCTGGTTCGGGCGCAACTGGGATGCGCTCGAAGATGTGCTGGCCGATCTTTCCTGGCGCAAGGGCGATGGGCATGTCGTCATCTTTCGCAGTTATCCTGCGGACGAGACCCTGGGCATCCTGGTCGATGTGCTTCGCTCGAGCGCCGAATATTGGATGGGGCGCGGCAAGCCCTTCTTCGCCGTGTTCGTCGATCCGGAGAAAAAGCTCGCGCTGCCCGACCTTTACCGCGAGGCATGAGCCACAAGCTACCGATTTCGGTGCTGGTGGTCGTGCACACGGTGCAGAAGGAAGTGCTCCTGATGGAACGTGCCTTGCGTGCGGGCTATTGGCAATCGGTCACCGGATCGCTGGATGCCATGGATGAGCCGCTAGAACGCGCTGCGGCGCGAGAAGTGCATGAGGAGACCGGCATCGATGCGTCCAGCGGGCGCCTCGAGCGCTGGAACGTCGTCTACACCTTCGAGATCTACCCGCAATGGCGCCATCGCTTCGCCCCCGGGGTGATCCACAACGTGGAGCACGTATTCGCGCTCGAGCTTGACGCACGGCCCCGGGTGACGCTGGCGCGGGAGGAACACACTGCCCTCGCGTGGCTGCCGTGGCGCGAAGCCGCGGCGAAATGCTTTTCCTGGTCGAACCGCGACGCGATAGTCGTGCTGGGCGAGCCATGAAGCAGGAACGCCTCAAGGTCGTCACGCTCAACATCCATAAGGGCCTGTCGCACTTCAACCGGCGCATGGTGATCCACGACCTGCGCGAGGGGCTCCAGTCCCTCGACCCCGACGTCGTCTTCCTCCAGGAAGTGCAGGGGCTCAACCAGCGCTTCGCGCTGCGTTTCACCGGCTCGCCCGTCGAGCCGCAGCACGCGTTCCTCGCCGGAGACCGCTGGCAGCACGTCTACGGCTGCAACGCGGTCTACGACCACGGCCACCACGGCAACGCCATCCTGTCGCGCTTCGGTTTCCTCTCTTTCGAGAACGAGGACGTTTCCGACCATCGCTATGAGCGCCGTGGCCTGCTGCACAGCGTGGTCGCCGTGCCCGGGTGGCGGCGTAACCTGCACTGCGTGTGCGTTCATCTATCGCTGCACGAGCGCGGGCGTAGCCGCCAGCTCGAGGCGATCTCGGGCCGGTTGGAGGAGCTCGCCTCGCGCGACTTGCCGATCATCGTCGCGGGCGATTTCAACGATTGGCGTCACCGCGCTTCATCCATCCTCGAGCGACGGCTCGGCATGACGGAAGTCTCGCTCGCGCGCTTTGGCAGAGCCGCGCGCACCTTCCCGGCGATGATGCCGGTGCTGCGCCTCGACCGGATCTACGTGCGCGGCTTCAAGGTCGTCGGCTCGCAGGTGCACCGCGGCAAGCCCTGGTCGATGCTCTCGGACCATCTGGCGGTGAGCGCGGAGCTCGAACGCGTCTAGGCCAGCAGGCGCAGGCGCCCGTTTTCCAGCGCAGGCACGACGGGGAAAGCATCGATGCGGCAGGAGAATTCCACCTCGTGGCGCAAGCCGCGCGCGCTCATCATGCGTCCCAGGCGGCATTCGAGCAGCGCCTGCGGCAGCGGCGAATTGCGATACACCGTGCGCGCAGCGCGCGCCGCGTCGGAAAGATCGCCGGCCGGACCCAGGCGCTCGGCCAGGCGCTCGACGAAGCAGCCGGCGCCGTAGAAGTCCTCGAAGTTGAAATTCGAACCGGAACCCGCGCAGACGAGGAGCACGGTCTCGCCGGCATGCTCGCGCGCAATATGCTCGACCAGACGTGAGGCGTTGAGCAGCGCGCCGCAAAACACGCGCCGTGCGCCCGCGGCGAGCGTCATCGCCACGGTGCCGTTGGTCGTCGAGTACACCACCGTGCGGTCCTTGATGCCGTGCTCGATGAGCGCTAGCGGCGCGGGATGCACGAAGCCGGGCAGCGTCTCTGCGTAAAGCTCGCCGGCGAGCACGCAGGTTCCGGCGCCGCGGCGGGCATCCTCGGCGCGCGCAGCGGCTTCGTCGAGCACCGGAATGACGTCGCGCGCGCCGTTGGCGAGCGCGGCGACCATGGTGGTCGTGGCGAAGAGGACGTCGATGATGACCACCACCTTGCCGGCGACGCGCACGCTGTCGAGCTCTTCCTTGCGCGTGAGGACGTGAACCTTATGATTGAGTTCGATCTTTGGCAGCATTAATCGCTCATTAATCGCTCATTAATCGCTGTGTCCAGTCGCCAAACGATGTTAGCGCAGCAGCGTGCCCTCGCTAGAATCGAACCACATGGATGATCCGCAGCTCCAGCGTATGGATTCCGAGCTCTCCGGCTGGAGCGATCCGGTACGGCGGTTGCGCGACGCCATCGAGAACGACGAATTCGAGCTCTACTGCCAGCCGATCCTGCAGTTCGACGGCGCCGAGCGCTATCCGATGGCCGAAGTGCTCGTGCGGCTGCGCGAAGAAGAGCGCGCGCTCGTGCCGCCGGGCGAATTCCTGCCGGTGTTCGAGCACTACCGGATGATGCCGCAGCTCGATCGCTGGGTCGTGCGCCACACGGTGAAGCGCATCGCCGACGGTTCGCGCATGGCCCGCTTCACGGTGAACCTTTCCGGGCAGACGCTCGACGAGGACGATTTCGTGCGCTTCGTCGCCGCGCAGCTCAGCGTGAACCAGGTGCCGCCCGAAAAGCTGCTCTTCGAGATCGACGAGAGCGACGCGCTCATGCGCCTGGGCGCCTGCAAGCGTTTTGGCGATGCCTATCGCGCGCTCGGCGGCCAGCTCCTCATCGACGGCTTCGGCAACCGCGCGGTCTCGTTCCTGCCGGTGCGCGAGCTCGCGCCGAAGTTCGTCAAGGCCGACGGCAGCGTTTGCCGCAAGGTGCTGTCGAGCGACACGGCGCGCCACAAGCTGTCGGCGATGATTCGCGCCGGGCAGGCGCTCGGCTACGGCGTCGTCGCCGAGTGCGTCGAGGACCAAGACGTGCTCACGCGACTGAAGGCCATGGGCGTGGCGTACGCACAGGGCTTCGGCGTCTACCAGCCGCATCCGATCGATTCGCTCGCCGCGGCATAGAGCCGATCCATGGACGCCGTCGTGGCGCAGGCGATGGCGAAGTGGCCGAATGTGCCCGCCGTGTACGGCTGGCTTTCGCTCGACCGGCGTGGCAACTGGCTGATCCGGAGCGCTGGCGCGAGTCAAAAGTTCGAGCGCATCGCGAACCACGCGCTGCGCGACTTCATTTCGCGCAACTACGAATCCGACGGCGCCGGCCGCTGGTATTTCCAGAACGGCCCGCAGCGGGTTTACGTGATCCTCGCCTATACGCCGCTCGTCGTGCACTACGAGGGCGATGCGTTGCGCGACCACCGCGGGCGTCCTTTCGCACCGCACGCCGAATATCTGGATGAAGAAGGCTCGGTGCTCGTCGCAGGCGAGGGCACCATCGCGCTCCTGGACGATCGGGACCTCGCGCGCTATGCTGAAAGGGGTGCTTCGCTGCAGCGCATCGACGGGGCCGAAATACAAGGTCGATTCGGTTTTGTGAAAGAACCGAAGCCCGACTGATTCACGACACGGGCATTCCTTGCGCCGTGTGAATTTCCTCTTTATAATCCGGCCTCTTTTTTAGCCCCGGGGCGGCTACGGAAGTTTCAGCGTGGCCGCCCGGTTCATTTCTGGAACAGAAAAAACATGCCTACCGTCAACCAGTTAGTGCGGCAGGGACGCGCCGCTAAGCGTCCCAAGTCGAAAGTGCCGGCACTCGCTGGCTCGCCGCAGAAACGCGGCGTGTGCACGCGCGTCTACACGACGACGCCAAAGAAGCCGAACTCGGCGCTGCGCAAAGTGGCGAAGGTGCGCCTCACCAACGGCTTCGAAGTGATCGGCTACATCGGCGGCGAGGGTCACAATCTGCAGGAGCACTCGGTGGTGCTGATCCGCGGCGGCCGCGTCAAGGATCTGCCGGGTGTTCGTTACCACATCGTGCGGGGCTCGCTCGACACGCAGGGCGTGAAGGATCGCAAGCAGGCGCGTTCCAAGTACGGCGCGAAGGCGCCCAAGTTAGCCTAAGGAAACCGAGATGCCGCGTCGCCGCGAAGTCCCCAAGCGCGAGATCCTGCCGGATCCGAAATTCAACAACGTTGAGCTAGCCAAGTTCGTCAACGTGCTGATGACGCGCGGCAAGAAGGCGGTCGCCGAACGCATCATTTACGGCGCGCTCGAGACGATCAAGTCGAAGTCGGGCAAGGACCCGATCGAGGTGTTCTCGCAGGCGGTGCAGAACGTGAAGCCGGTGGTGGAAGTCAAGAGTCGAAGGGTGGGCGGCGCGAACTACCAGGTGCCGGTCGAAGTGCGTCCGGTGCGGCGCGTGGCGCTCGCCATGCGCTGGATTCGCGAAGCGGCGCAGAAGCGCGGCGAGAAGTCGATGATGGTTCGCCTCGCCGGCGAGCTCCAGGAAGCGGCCGAAGGCCGTGGCGGTGCGATGAAGAAGCGCGAGGAAGTGCATCGCATGGCCGAAGCAAACAAAGCTTTCTCGCATTACAGGTTCTAAGGAAATGGCAGTGGCGCGCAAAACTCCTATCGAGCGTTATCGGAACATCGGCATCTCTGCGCACATCGACGCCGGGAAGACGACCACGACCGAGCGCATCCTGTTCTACACCGGCGTCAACCATAAGATCGGCGAGGTGCACGACGGCGCCGCGACGATGGACTGGATGGAGCAGGAGCAGGAGCGCGGCATCACCATCACCTCGGCGGCGACCACCTGCTTCTGGAAGGGGATGGACCTTTCCTACCCCGAGCACCACATCAACATCATCGACACCCCGGGCCACGTCGACTTCACCATCGAAGTCGAGCGCTCGTTGCGCGTGCTGGACGGCGCCTGCATGGTGTACGACGCGGTCGCCGGCGTGCAGCCGCAGTCCGAGACGGTGTGGCGCCAGGCGAACAAGTACCGTGTGCCGCGGCTTGCGTTCATCAACAAGATGGATCGCGTCGGCGCCACCTTCTTCAAGTCCTACGAGCACATCCGCACTCGCCTGAAGGGCAACCCCGTGCCGATCCAGCTGCCGATCGGCCTGGAAGACAAGTTCGAGGGAGTCATCGACCTGGTGACGATGCAGGCGATCTACTGGGACGAAGCGTCCCAAGGGATGAAGTTCGACAAGAAACCGGTCCCGGCGGAACTCCTCCCCGAGGCGAAGGAGTGGCACGAGAAGATGGTCGAGGCCGCGGCCGAAGCCAATGAAGAGTTGATGAACAAGTACCTCGAGTCCGGCGCGCTTTCGGCCGAGGAGATCAAGAAGGGCCTGCGGCTTCGCACTATCAACAACGAGATCGTGCCGATGTTGTGCGGCACCGCGTTCAAGAACAAGGGCGTGCAGGCGATGCTTGATGCCGTGATCGACTACCTGCCATCGCCGGTGGACATTCCGCCGGTGAAAGGCGAGAGCGAGAACGGTCAGCCTGCGACGCGCAGTGCCGACGACAGCCAGCCGTTCGCCGCGCTGGCGTTCAAGATCATGACCGACCCGTTCGTCGGCCAGCTCTCGTTCATCCGCGTGTATTCGGGCGTGCTCGCCTCGGGCGACACGGTGCTGACCTCGATGAAGGGCCGCAAGGAGCGCATCGGCCGCTTGCTGCAAATGCACGCCAACGAGCGCAAGGAAATCAAGGAAGTGCGCGCCGGCGACATCGCCGCGGTGGTCGGCCTCAAGGACGTGATTACCGGCGAGACCATCAGCGACGTGAAGAAGTCGATCACGCTCGAGCGCATGGTGTTCCCGGAGCCGGTCATTTCGCAGGCGGTCGAGCCGAAGACCAAGGTCGACCAGGAGAAGATGGGCGTGGCGCTGGGACGCCTGGCGCAGGAAGATCCGTCTTTCCGCGTGCATACCGACGAGGAGTCGGGCCAGACCATCATCTCCGGTATGGGCGAGCTGCACCTCGAGATCATCGTCGACCGCATGAAGCGCGAGTTCGGCGTCGAGGCCTCCGTTGGCAAGCCGCAGGTCGCCTACCGCGAAACGTTCAAGAAGACGCTCGAGATGGAAGGCAAGTTCGTCAAGCAGTCGGGCGGCCGTGGCCAGTACGGTCACGTCTGGCTCAAGCTCGAGCCGCAACCCGGCAAGGGCAACGAGTTCGTCGACGGCATCAAGGGCGGCCGGGTGCCGAAGGAATTCATTCCGGCGGTAAAGAAGGGTGTCGACGAGGCGATCAACGAGGGTGTGCTCGCCGGGTATCCGGTGGTCGACATCAAGGCCACGTTGATCGATGGCTCGTACCACGAGGTGGATTCGAACGAGAATGCGTTCAAGATGGCGGCGATCTTCGCTTTCAAGGACGGCATGCGCGCCGGCACGCCGACGCTGCTCGAGCCGATCATGGCGGTCGAGGTCGAGACGGCGGAGGAAAAGATGGGCGACGTGATCGGCGACCTGTCGTCGCGACGCGGCGTCATCTTGGGCATGGATGATCTGCCGGGAGCCAAGGCGATCAAGGCCGAGGCGCCCCTCAACGAGATGTTCGGCTACTCGACCACGCTGCGCTCGCTGACGCAGGGGCGCGCCACGTACACGATGGAATTCAAGCACTACGCCGAGGCGCCGAAGAACGTGGCGGACTCGATCATCAACAAAGACAAAGATAAGAAGTAGGAGCGGAAGCTATGGCAAAAGCCAAATTCGAGCGCACCAAGCCTCACGTGAACGTGGGCACGATCGGGCACGTGGATCACGGCAAGACGACGCTGACGGCGGCGATGACGCACATTCTGGCGAAGAAGTACGGT
>Ga0137407_10000026_pt1 | contig 131536 bp, 117 predicted proteins | sample CZOMad2_2_16fung_FD_108410 | JGI IMG/M metagenome (GOLD analysis project Ga0137407, IMG submission 108410) | Vadose zone soil fungal communities from Angelo Coast Range Reserve, California, USA - CZOMad2_2_16fungal (Illumina Assembly) | ecosystem: Environmental > Terrestrial > Soil > Vadose... | reverse complement strand
GCTGTTGCGAGCGCCACTTTGGGGACCGCCGTCCAGGCGGCAGGGATTAGCATCGAAATCGGTGACCGGCCATACTATAGCCATGGCCCGCGTTACTGGGAGGGCGAATATGAAATGATCTGGGTACCCGGCCATTGGTCGGAGCACGGTCATCATTGGGTCCACGGCCATTACCGACGCGGCGAACACCGCCACCATCATCACGACGATCGCGTTCGTGACGACGTGCGGATCGAAGAGCGCCGTTAAAAAGACTGCGATTCAGCAATTTCAGCAATAGGAGCGGGCCCGGCGGCTTCCACGCTGCCGGGCTCGATTCTTTTCCGGCCGCAATTTCTTCCTTCTTAATTCTTAATTTTTAATTCTTCCTTTCCCTCATGAGCGAGACTGTGCCGCCCTTTGAAATGGCGCTTGCCGTCGAACCGGCGGACATTGACCGGCAGAACCGCGTCAACAACACTGTTTACGTCCGCTGGATCCAGGCAATCGCGACGGCGCATTGGAACGCGACTGCGCCCGTTCCGGCGCGCGATGATATCGGCTGGGTCGTTCTCCGTCACGAGATCGATTACAAATCGCCTGCGTGCCTTGGTGACGAAATCATTCTTCGCACCTGGGTCGGCCAGGCCACCCGTCTCACCTTCGAGCGTTTCGTCCAAGTACTCCGCCAAAACGATCGCAAACTCCTCGCTCAAGCGCGCACTTTGTGGGTCCCAATCAATCCCGAAACCGCCAAGCCCACCCGCGTTCCACCGGAAGTCCGCCAGCGCTTCTCCATCTGACTTGGCTTCCCAATTCTTAATTCTTCCTTCTTACTTGATTCGCCCTCAGGGCAAATCAAACAGCTCCACCACTCCCACTCCGGTCCCGCCATTCTTCCCTCTTAGGATCGCTGTGTACTGCCCCGGCCTAACGAGTGGTAACAACAGCGCCGATTCCGCTCCGTTGCTCGGCGCCAGACCCGCGGCCTGGATCTCTGCCTTGTCCGGCGATTGCTGCCAGTCGTCGTTCGTGGCGAGCACGACGCCGTTCGCATCACGCGCTTCGAGCGTCGGATCATCCATCGCCGATGGCACCACACTCTTCAACGATGGCCCGATGCCGCGCACGATCACACTCGTCGCCGCGAGGTCGGGCGTTCCCGCGATGAATCCGCCGATGACGACGTTATCGCCACTTTCGACAAAGCCGCGTGTGCTCAGATTCGCCACCACCGAGCTGGCATCGCCGCTCACATCGTAAACTTCGGCCAAACCAATTCCCATCGTGTTGTTCTTGCCGCGCACGACAGCGGTATAAGCGCCGGGCGCCAGGGTGCGCACGATCGCCGCCTCGCGATCGTCCGCCGGCGCGAGCCCTGCGTTTTGAATCTCACTCTGCTGCGCCTCCTTCCAATTATCATTCGCCGCGATCGGCGTTGAATTGCCCTGCTGATAAAGTTCCAGCGTCGGATCGCTGAGATTCCCCGCCACCGGGACCGAAGGCCCCAGCGCTCGCACCACCACTTTCTTCGACGTCGTCCCCGTGATGATGAACCCGGCGATCGGAATGTTATCGCCCGTCTTCACCGAAGCCCGCGTCGAGATATTCAGCAACCGCGCCCGAGCCGGAGCCGCCGCCAATGGCGTATTCCGGCTCGCCGTTGTCGTCTGTCGCAATGGCACCGGGCTCGCCGCCGCTGTCTGCACATCCGGCGTCGTGTAACTGATCGTTGGAATGCCATTCCCGTTCAGAACAAGCTGCATGAAATCGAGCCGGACATTGCCCACCGTATCCACCAGCTCCTCGTCCCAATGCGGCGTCGCCGTGTCCACGCCGGTCCCGCGCAGATAAAAAATCCGGCCGTTCCCCGCGCCCGCGTCCTCGATCAGCCCGATGTGGATCGTCCCATTATCCACCGCGAACCACTGGTCCGCGCCCGTGTCCGATCGCAGCGCGTTCCCGTAGCGTGGCAACGTATGCACGAACGCCATGCTCTCACCTTGATTGAAGCTCACGTAGAGCTTGTTCCCGTGCACAACATAAAGCGTCCCTTTCTGGTCGAACGCCGAATGCGTCACCACAAATCCCGCGCCCGGTCCCGCCGGCACCGGATGCTTGATGCCGGTCCAGGTCGTGCCGAAATCGGCCGTCTTACAAACGTAAAGATCGCGCGAGTTCGCATCTGCGCCGTCCGCCGTGTCCGTCCAATAAAATTTCCGGTCCGTTCCCCACGTCCCGTGATGACCTGACTTGTGCAGGGCGAATTGCGCGTCCGCCATCCGCGTATCGCCCGCGTTGTTCGGCGCATGCGCGTTGTTGTGACAAACGATGTGCATCGACCCGCTGCCGTCATCGCCCACTAACGGCGTCTGGATTGGAAACGTCAGGCCGCCATCGAAGCTGAACGCGACCGCCGATCCGATCCGAAACCAGCCCGCCAGCACGTACGGCTTGTCCGTCGGCAGCGCGCCGCCCGGACGCAACCCCGCGAGCGGTCCCAGGTACGCCCACGCTTGATCGTTCCCCGCCGACGCCACCGGCGTGTGATTGATGCTCCACGTTTCGCCCTTGTCCGTGCTTCGCGCGATGATCGCGTCGCCCAACTCCGTGCCGAAGAAAACCACGTCGTTGCCGTACGCGTTCATGTCGCCTTCGATCCCGAACGGCACCGATGCGTTCACGGGCGGATACGTTTGCTTCCACGTTTTCCCGCCGTCGGCGCTCTTCTGGATTTCATTGCCAGTCACCAGCACCGGCAACAGGACGTAGCTCGTGTCGCCCGCCGCCGCCAGGTTCCCTTCGCAACAGGTCCCGTGATAAACAATCGACCAGTTCGGCGACCGCGGCGGCGCCGGCAAGGGCGGTATGTCCAGCGGAGTTATTTTCGCCACCCCATGCGGCCCATCCGCCACCTGGCCGGTGAAATAAGTCACGTGCACGGTGAACACGCCGGCGCCGTCCGTCGACGGATCGATCTTTCCTTCCTCGACCGTCCCCGGCGCGCCGTGCGTGGACGAAGAAATCACAGGACCGGAGTTGTCGCCCTTGTGGATAAACAAATCGTAATCGTTCGCCGCCACCACCCACGAGATCGAGACGCTGATCTTCTTCCCAGCCCAATCGGTTGGCGCGCCCGACACCGTCAGCGTGAACGTGTCGCAATTCACTCCTTCCACGCACGTGCTTTCGCCGTTGGAAACTCCGCCCGCCGCCGTCGCCGTCCAGGTGACCGGCTGCGAACTCGGCGTGATGGTCCCCGAGGTTGGACTCGCTGCGCCGAGCTGCATCACGTTGAGCAGGCAAATGAAACTCGCGACAAAAAATCCGCCCGCAAAAATCCACCGGATCTTTTTCATAGAGAGACTCCCCGGAGTAGAATCGGATGCGGGCTCTTCTGTAGCCGCGTCGGCACCTCGCGAATGCTTTCGGAGCTCTGTCGACCCGATTTTGATAATAGCCCAGCGCTTTAGCGCTGGGACAGCCATGGTCTCAATTTTACGAGTCCCGTAGGGACGAAAGGAACAACGCGGCATGCGCCGACCTCCATTTCGGTGTCCCGGCACGATTCCTAAATGAGGGATTACCAACCATGAAAAAACTAATCACTATTTTGCTGGCCATGTCGCTTCCACTGGCCGCCGTCGCAAACGCAGCCCAGGAAGATCCGAAGGCCAAGAAGAACGCCAAGACTGGCCCGGTCCAGAAACAGCAAGTCGCGCCGAAACAAAACTTCGCGCCCAAAACTTCACACGTTCAGTCGGTCCACCCAAAGCACACCTCAAACGTGAACAGCACGAAAGTTCACCAGACCAACGTCAACAAACCGCCGTTGCGCGCCTACACCGTTCCGCCCCCCAAGATCCAACAGCCGCAGACCCAGAATCTCTCGCGGAACCAGAAGTCGGTGAAATCGGCGCGGCAGCCCACCACCAACGTGCAGTCAGAGGAGCTGCCGGCTGTCCAGAACAACCCACCGGGCAATTCGAACGCTGCGGTGATGCCGAAGACGAAAGCGATCCCGAACGTTCAGAACATCCAGGCGAAATATAAGAACTTCAAAGCGCAACCCAAGCCCGCCGTCGTCCCGAGCGCGCGGTTCAACCAGAACTACCAGATTGCTGGCGCGCGGAATTGGAGCGGCCCGCAGTATCAGGTCTTCGCCTCGTACCGTCCGCAATGGCACGACCAGGGTTGGTGGCGATCGAACTACGGCGCCAGTCTTCTTCTCATCGGCGGCGGCTGGTATTATTGGAATGCCGGTTATTGGTATCCCGCCTGGGGCTACGACGAAGCGGCCGCCTATTATCCATATGACGGCCCGATCTACACCGGCGAAACGCGCCGGCCCTTCGACGAAGTTGTTGCCGATGTCCAGGCCTCCTTGCAAGAGCAAGGCTATTATCACGGCGAAGTCGATGGCCTGATGGGCCCGCTAACCCGCGAAGCCCTCGCCGGTTTCCAACGCGACCACGGCCTCATCACCACCGCTGCTCTCGATCAGCCGACTTTGTCTTCGCTAGGACTAGGCTGAGGGAAAATGCGTTTTGACAATAGCCCAGCGCTTTACCGCTAACCAACGCGTGCTCCCAGCGTACTCAGCTCTTCGTTTCGATAATAGCCCAGCGCTTTAGCGCTGGGAGAACGTTCTCCTCAACATCGCGAGTCCCGAAGGGACGACAGAAGATATCCGGACGGGTCGGCGCGGGAACGCGGCTACAAGTCGTCGACGTCCGAGAGGGCGATGGAAGCGACCGCGATTCCAAGAGCTAGTTCGGCGGCGTAAATAGATCGGGCTATGTTCGGATGGTCGGCTAATTCCTCGGTTACGGCTTTCGCGAGTTGGGGACCAATATGCCAGAGAAGTGAATGGCGGCGAGGACGGAGCAGGCCCATGAGGCCGTCGCCGATGAGGAAGAGGCCAGCGAGTTCGAGAAGGCGGTTTTTCATAACGTAACGATCTAAAGATTAAAAACGATTCGGAGAGGACCCTGAAAAAACAATACGGAGGCCGTGCCCAAAGTAAAAATTAAGAGATAAAATTGTAAGTCTCCGCTTCTGAATTCTCTCCTTCGCTTCACCGCCCTGTAGCCGCAAATAACCTGCCCTGAGCAAAGCCGAATGGAGTGCGTCGCCGTCTTTTCTCGATAATAGCCCAGCGCTTTAGCGCTGGGACAACGACTCAGCCTTTAGCCTTTCTCCTTTCTACTTTAGTCCGTCCTCCTCGACGACGAACCAGTTCGGTTTGAGATGCGCCAACGGCTCCCGTAGCTTCTCCAGTTCCTCCGCCGGCCCGTGCACTTCCACTCGGACCAAGTCGGCGATCTGCATCGCCTGGGCGAGGGGCGCGCCCACATTATTGAGATGCGCCAGGAGTCCGTCCGCGTCCACGTACCCTTCCCGGCAAAACACTTCGTCCCCGTTCCCGCTGAACTCGTAGAACAAATTCTTCGGCTCCTTTTTCGTCAGCTCGACGAACACCGGGAACCCCTTTTTGAAGTCCTCCAGTTTCCCTGGATGCACTTTGAAATACGGATGGAGACTGACGAACTTCGATAGCTTGCTCATCCCGCGAGCTTACCGACCGCGCCGGCCGCTGAGAAGGAAGAAGCCTTTTCCGGCGAAGGCAAATTGTAGGGCAACCGCTCCGGTTGCCGCGGTCTGGACATATCACGGCAAGCGACGCGCTTGCCCTACAACGCTTCGCATAGCGAAGCGGCTACACAAGACGCCCAAAAGAAAAGCCGCCGAGGCATCTCGCCCCCGGCGGCTGTTCTTAATTCTTACTTCTTACTTTGGCTTCGCTAGCCAAGGTCTAGCGAAGCCAGGGTCGGCTCATCGATTACTGCCGTCACCGTCATACCATTATCAGTCTGATAAGCGGTGAGCGCCTCTCGGGTCAGCGGCCCGATCAATCCGTCCACCTCACCCTTGTAGTAACCCATCTCCTGGAGTGCGGCCTGCACGTCCGCGATTACCTTGTCCGGCGGATCCGACCGCTTACCGACATAGATCGGCGCATCGTAGGCATAATACTGGTTGCCGGGATCGTAGCCCCACGCCGGATACCAGTAGCCGCTGTTAAAGTAATAGTAACCGCCGGCGATCAGCTCCACTCGCTGGTAGTGCGAGCGATACCAACCCTGATCGTGCCTTTCCGGATGGTAAGAGCGATACACTTCGTACTGCGGCCCCTGCCACCGCTCGCTTCCCGGGAGCCGAAAGTTCGCGCTAAAACTCACTGGCGGGACCCTGTCTGGTCTGGCCTGCGCACGGAAGCTCTGGTGCTGCTGCCTGATCTGCTGGATTTTCTGCGGGTCGGGCTTTTTCGTCGCGGCCGTAGGATTGGCCGGGCTCGTCGCGTTGGTTTGCGAAACTGACGGAGCCGCGCTGGCCGACGCCGCCGTTGCCGGAGTGGTGCTCGCCGCCGTTGCCGGGGTAGTGCTCGCCGTAGTTGTCGCCGGCGTAGTTGACGCCGTAGCTGTTGCCGGGGTGGGGGACGCCGTGGCTGCTGCTGGCGTAGCAGTCGTCTTGGCTGCTGCCGAGCTCGCACTCGGCGATGTCTTCGCGTTAGCGGCAGGCGACTTCTTATCTTTCCGGCTCTGGGTCTTCATGTCGGCAGGTGTCGCACTCGTGGCCGGCTGTTCAGCGGAAGTCTTCGTCTCCGGCGTGGTAGCTGGCGCATTCTTTCGAGTGGAGGGCGCCTTCTTTTCTGGCTTTGTCACAGCCGGCGATTCAGTCGCTGTCGACTCCTTCATGGCCGGCGCTTCCGTTTTCGGAGTGGCGGCTGGCGCATTCTTTCGAGTCGACGGCGCCTTCTTTTCCGGCTTTGTCACAGCCGGCGATTCGTTCGCTGTGGGCTCTTTCACGGCCGGCGCCTCAGTTTTCGGCGCAACGGCCGGAGCCTCAGTCTTAGGCGCTCGAGTCTGCGCGGGCTTCACTTCCGCCGGTGCCTTTTTTTCGTGGGTCGGTTTTTTCCCAGGTGACTGCGATTCTTCCGGCGTGGGCTGTTGGGCCATTACGGCTCCAGCCAGCGCCAGCGAAGCGATTATTAGTAAGTTGGTAATTTTTTTCATGGTTGCTCTATTTTGGTCGTTGACGGAGGCGATCTATTCAAAACCGGGCGTTTTTGCCTGCCCGCAATGCTTCCACGCCCGCAACGCTTTCGCGTAGCGATACGGGCAGGCGCATAGCGATGCAGGCGGGCCTCGCCTGGAGCGTCGATCGCCTTAACGGATGTAATTCGCGCCAGCCTGCCTCTTCGGTCTTGCCTACCGCGCCGTAGTCTCGCCGAAGGCGCTCAAAAGTAAGAATTAAGAATTATGAATTAAGAATGAAGCGGTAGCCTGCAAAATGAGGCGGATACCGGAGACGTCTGGGCGACCTCCAGTCTTGGATAATTGAAAATTACCTGGTAACCATCTCGCCGTGGACCCCCGAGCGCGCGATTTGCGGGAGCGGACGAAAGCTTTTGGGCTTCGCACCATAGCGATGTTCTCGAAATTGCCAAAGACACCGGAGGCGCAGGTTCTCGGCAAACAGGTTCTGCGGTCCGGAACGTCGATCGGTGCGAATTATCGAGAAGCATATCGCGGCCGGAGCAAGCCAGAGTTCATTTCCAAGTGCGGTGATTGCCTCAAAGAGATTGAGGAGACAGCGTACTGGCTCGAGCTGCTTGTGGACTCAAAAATTGTCCCTGCCGACAAACTCGCTGCGTTACGCCAGGAGATCACAGCTGACTGCGATCTTTGTGACAATTATCAAGCGCTCCAAAGAGTGATTTTTAATTTTTAATTCCTAATTCTTACTTTAGAACGGCGTTCCGCCGTTCAAAACCCTACCGAGAGCTGCGCTCCGTTCACTCCGCCCACGACGGGTTGCACAGAGACATCGCCCAACTTCGGATCCAATCGGAAAAACGTGATGCTCTTCCGCTCCCGCGGCGGAGTAGCCGGCCCTTGCTTCGCACTTCCGACCTCTGTCCGCAGTTTACCCGCCGTGTCCGCCATTGGACGGACTGGCCGTGGCGAGGCGGAACCTCCGATCCGCCACCGGACGGATTCGCCGTGTCCGCCATTGGACGGACTCGCCGTGGCGAGGCGAACCTCTGGCCTCAGGCTTCCGCCTTCCGCCTTTCCCCCGGATCGTGCCGGCGCAGTTACCGCAACGCTCTGGACGGATGGTCCCCGATGGTGGATCTGCACCGCCGCGGTCCCGCGTTCCCCCGCCGTGGCGGGCTGCCCCACGAACGCCAGCGCTGCCGCCACGCCCAACCAACAAACAAGTCTCCGTGCCATGACTGCTGCCCTAAATGTGATTCGTATTTTCACCGCCGCGCGCGCGTGCGCTACGCCACACGTTCGCCAACGGACGAACCCGCCGTGGCGGGTCACTTCGTCCCTGGCCCGCAACTTCTTAATTCTTACTTGGTCACTCGCACTCCGGCGCTCGCGCCAGCTACCCTAGCTGCGTTACCGCCTAACCGAGCGGCTCCCGCACGCTCGTTTTCTTAATTCTTACTTTAGAACGGCGTTCGGCGCCTTGCGCCGCCGTTCGGCCTTTAGACTTTCGCCCTCCGACTTTCGCCTTAAGTTGCCTTTCCGGCCGCGACTCGTCACCGCGGCCGCGTCAACCCAATGAGAAACAAGCGTCGCGCCTCGCAGGTGTTATGGATCGAATGTATCGGGTTCGCGATCCTTTTGGCGGTCTCCTGGTTGGACGAGCTCCTTCGTCTGCCGCAACTGATCTTCGGCGGCGTCGCGATGCCGAACTGGCACGAGGGCGCGCTCGAATCGCTCGTCATTATCACCGTCTGGGTCTTCGTCTTCGTCGCCACCCGGCGGATCTTGAAACGCTTTTATTATCTCGAGGACCAACTCCAGATGTGTGGCTGGTGCCGAAAACTCAAGGGCCAGGGCGATTGGGTCTCGCTCGAAGATTACCTGACAAAAGAGCTCGGCGTCGAAACCTCCCTCGGCATCTGCACCAACTGCGGCCGCCGCGTCTTCCCTGAAGAGGAGCGTGCCGCTCTCTGATTTCAGGATTTGAAAGCCCGGCCGTTGCTACGCATCCGTTACGGCAGCGTCTCAGCGTTTCAGAACGCCTTCTTGATTCTTACTTCTTAATTCTTCCTTGGCGCAACGCGCCGTCTCCCCACGCCTGATTCAGCGTTTATCCCTATTCAGCTTCGCGCGCTTCGCTCGAGATGCGAGGCGATCAACTTGAGTTCGTCACGCCTCAGCTCCGGCTGGTAGCGATCAAAATACGCCGGCAGGTCTTTGGTCGAGAGAACTGCAACATCGCTATCTCGCCAGACGTTCTTGATTTTCCAATCGCCTACAAAGACCAGAACGGCCTTCACATGTCGGTTCAAGCCGGTGTCGTCTTTTAGCCTTTCGCGAACCGCTCGTGCCGATCCTCGCGCTTGCGCTAGCGGGTCCCGATCTTCGTCCAGTCTGTTGCTTCCGATGAACAATCCGTCGCCGTTCCGATATTCGATGACTCCGGATCCGCTCCGGAACTTTGTCTCGATCGCATACACTCCGCTCGGGCCGACAACCACGTGATCGACGTTGAAGCCGTCCTCGACAAGATCGTGATAAACCCGATAACCAAAGGCCCGCAGATCATCGAGAATTTCGGCAACGCGCAATTCACCTTTTTCGCCGCGAACCAGATTCCGCGCTCTCGGGATGAGGCGCAGATAGGCGATGGCCGAAACTCCGGTACCGATAATCGCCAAGGCCAACCAGAAATCCGGCGATATTTTATTCGCGATCGCTGGCCGCTGGGTGAACCAGACAAGCCAAAGCATCCCCGGAATGAAAATGACGAAGGGGAGATTTTCGTTAACGAGCCGATCCCATTCTTCTCGCACTGACTGGCCGGCCCTGCGGCGCACGACTGGAACCGTTGATCGTTTCTTCTTTTTCTGGGCGAACATAGGCCCGATCCCTGTCGCTAAATCCGTGCCCCGTTCCCCTGATTTTATACTTTCTACTTTAGAATTTCTAATTTAGAAGAATCCTCCCGTTCCCTATGGCTCGTTCCCGCTCGTCGAAAAGCTCCAACAACTCCACCGCCAATCTCGGCTTCGAAGCCAAGCTCTGGCTCGCTGCTGACAAGCTGCGCTCCAACATGGACGCGGCCGAATACAAGCACGTCGTTCTCGGCCTGATCTTCCTCAAATACATCTCCGACGCCTTCGAGGAACACCATGCGACGCTACTCGCCGGCAAAGGCGACTACGCCGGCGCCGATCCGGAAGACCCCGACGAATACAAAGCCCTCAACGTCTTCTGGGTTCCACCCGGAGCGCGCTGGACGTATCTGCAGAACAGCGCGAAGCAGCCCGAGATCGGCAAGATCGTCGATGACGCCATGGTCGCGATCGAGCGCGACAACCCGCGCCTCAAAGGCGTCCTCCCGAAAGAATATGCCCGCCCCGCGCTCGACAAGCACCGGTTAGGCGAACTCATCGACCTCATCGGCACCATCGGCATGGGCGACAAAGCCAGCCGCTCGAAAGACATCCTCGGCCGCGTCTACGAGTACTTCCTGGGAATGTTCGCCAGCGCCGAGGGGAAGAAAGGTGGCCAGTTCTACACTCCACAAAGCGTCGTCCGGCTCCTCGTCGAGATGCTCGCGCCGTACAAAGGCCGCATCTACGATCCGTGCTGCGGCTCCGGCGGCATGTTCGTGCAATCGGAAAAATTCGTCGAAGCCCACGGTGGCAAGCTCGGCGACATCAGCATCTACGGCCAGGAGAGCAACGCCACCACCCGCCGCCTTGCCGTCATGAACCTCGCCCTGCGCGGCATCGAGGCCGACTTCGGCCTCGAGCATGCCGACACCTTCCGGCGCGACCTCCATCCCGACCTCCGCGCCGACTACGTCCTCGCCAACCCGCCCTTCAACGACTCCGACTGGTTCCGCAAAGACGACGACGTGCGCTGGCAGTTCGGCGTCCCGCCCCGGGGCAACGCCAACTTCGCCTGGGTGCAGCACTTCATCCACCACCTCGCGCCCCACGGCATGGCCGGCTTCGTCCTCGCCAATGGCAGCATGTCCTCCAACCAATCCGGGGAAGGGACGATCAGGCAAGCCCTCATCGAAGCCGACCTCGTTGATTGCATGGTCGCACTTCCCGGCCAGCTCTTCTATTCAACTCAGATCCCTGTATGTCTTTGGTTCTTAAACCAAGAGCAAAGCTGCGCGGACGCTGCCTTTGCCCGAAGGAGATGACGAACCAGACAAGCTGCGCGCCCGCAAAGGCGAAACCCTCTTCATCGATGCGCGTGGGATGGGAACGCTGATAGATCGCGTCCACCGAGAGTTAAGTGAAGCCGACTTGGCGAAGATCGTTCGTACCTATCACAGTTGGCGGTTCGACATACCGATGGGAGAAGTTGACATGGGGAAGGGCCTGACGGCACAGGTCGATCCCGATCCGGATTGGATCTATCAAGACGTTCCCGGCTTCTGTAAGTCAGCGACGACAAAAGAAATCGCATCGCATGGATATGTGCTCACGCCCGGCCGCTACGTCGGCGCCGAGGAGGTCGAAGACGATGGCGATCCCTTCGAGGAAAAGATGCCGCGCCTCGTCGCCGAACTGCACGACCAGTTCGCCGAGTCCGCGAAACTGGAGCGGGCCATCAAAGCCAAGCTGAGGGGGCTGGGTTATGGCGAATGAATGGGAAGGGATTCCGCTCGGTGATTTAATCACACTCCAGCGTGGTTTCGATTTACCTTCGCAAGACCGGAAACCGGGAAAGGTGCCAATCGTCTCGTCGTCTGGCATTAGTGATTACCACTCTGAGGTTGGCGTGAAAGGTCCCGGAGTTGTGACAGGCCGATACGGAACCATCGGGCAAGTGTTCCTCATCAAGGAAGACTACTGGCCGCTTAACACCACTCTTTGGGTAAAGGACTTCCACGGCAATGATCCTCAGTTCGCATCCTATCTCCTACGGACGGTTGATTTCAGATCGTGCAGCGACAAGAGCAGCGTTCCCGGAGTAAATCGGAACGATCTGCATCAAATCCCAGTATTACGCCCACCGCTCGCCGAGCAAAAAGGCATCGCGGCGATGCTTGGGGCGCTGGACGACAAGATCGAGTTGAACCGGCGGATGAACGCGACGCTGGAAGCGATGGCGCGGGCGCTGTTCCAGAGCTGGTTCGTGGACTTCGACCCCGTCCGCGCCAAACTCGACGGCCGCCAGCCCCCCGGCCTCGACTCCGCCACTGCCGCCCTGTTCCCCGAGCATTTGGAAGACTCATCCATCGGAAAGAAACCCATTGGCTGGGAAGTCACTGCACTGGACAACCTGCTGGCGATTTTGGAAACCGGCGGACGTCCGAAGGGCGGAGTCAGCGGAATCGCGAGTGGCATCCCGAGCATCGGAGCCGAAAGTATTGTGAGCGTAGGTATCTTCGACTTCGGAAAAACGAAGTTCGTTCCCGTCGAGTTTTATCAAGGCATGAAGAGAGGTCACGTCAACAGTCACGATGTGCTCCTCTACAAGGACGGCGGAAGGCCAGGGGAATATGAGCCCCACGTGAGCATGTTCGGCGACGGATTTCCGTTCGAGAAATGCTGCATCAACGAGCACGTCTATCGGCTGCGCGCCAACGAACGCCTGAGCCAGGAATACCTCTACTTCTGGATGACTTCCGATTTCGCTTTCGCCGAAATGCGGATCAAAGGCACGGGAGTAGCGATCCCCGGTCTGAATTCTACTGCCGTTCGTTCCTTGGCCGTTCTTGTGCCGCCTCGGCCGGTCATCGATGCGTTCACGCAGCAGGCTGCGCCTCTCATCACCCGGTTGCTCGCAAACGCCAAACAATCCCGAACACTCGCCACACTGCGCAACACGCTGCTGCCAAAGCTGCTAAGCGGTGAGATTCGAACTATGAATGTTCGGAATAACCAAATGCAGTGAGCTCTCTGACAATAACTGACCGGCGTATCCTTGAGAAGTCTCTTAAAATGGAATCCGGATACGTGCTGAATTTCTCTGATCGCACGTTCGGCGAATTCGTCGAAGAGGTGGCAGGTGCAGACATACATTCCGAGCGTTATAGGATCCAAGGCACCTCGAAGGCAAATAAGGTGCGCGCCTTTTGGAAACTTGAGTCAGATTATCTTGTAGGGAAACTACTGTTAGCTCTCGTCGATTACGCCGGCTCGCTTGATACAATTCCGTTCGAAGGAGATGAAGCGTTAGAAAAGCGGACGCGCGAAATCGCAACGCGGCTTTTAGCTGGCGGCCCGAGTCTCGGCGACTTAAAAGACCAGGCAAAAAACTTTAACGCCGGCCATTTGGCCGAACAGATTCGGCGCTTGGAGGCATCCGTTGAAACCGACCCGAGTCTCGCGATCGGGACCGCCAAAGAACTGATCGAGACCTGCTGCAAAACGATCCTTGCTGAGCGCGGAAAACCGGTCATTGGCACTCCCGATGTCTCCACTTTGACGAAGGCCACGCTCAAGGAATTGAAACTTGTTCCCGAGGGAATTGCCGAAGCCGCTCGCGGCGGCGACGTGATGAAGCGACTCCTTAGCAATCTTGGAACCATCGGAAATGGCTTGGCTGAGTTACGCGGGCTTTACGGGACCGGCCACGGCAAACACGGAAGCGTTACCGGCTTAAGCGCGCGCCACGCAAAACTCGCAGTTGGTGCCGCTGCAACCCTCACCGTCTTTCTTTTCGAGACTCATAAGGAAACCAGATGATCGCAAAGCCGAAGACGGGGAGGAGCGCATAGCGACGGATATGAGAACCTCTCTTCATTATCGTTACAATTCCCTAGAGGATTTTCTGACTTCGAATCCACTCGAGGTGGATGGATTACTCGACGACGGTTGGGGAGCATTGTTCCCAGTGAAAGGCCGTGAAATCGAGGCGGCAATTGTGTTCATCGACATCTCAGGTTTTTCGCGCCGGGCTCGCGATCTGACGTCGACGGAAACACTCATCTACGTGAACAATTTCTTCGCCTGGGTGACTGCTGAAGGGCTGAGGAATCGGCCCGGTATCGTGGATAAGTACATTGGCGACGAAATGATGGTTGTCTTCGCGCGTGAATTTGGCTCTTCCGATCCATTTAAGGACGCCATTCAAAGTGCTTGTGCGATGACCGAGCATGACAGTCTGTCATATTCTCCTCATATCGGAGTCGCTTCCGGGTCAGTCACGGTCGGATACGTAGGGACGCCCTTGCGATATAATTGCTCGGTCTTCGGTACGCCTGTTGCCCTTGCTGCTCGCTGCGCGTCTCTCAAGTCCATAAATAGATTCAATACCTGTGTTATCTGCCCGGCAGAAAATTGGGGGGCGCGAACCCTCGAGGAAACCGTCCTCGCACCGAAGCGGCGATTAGAAGATGGCAGCATTCGGGAGGACCAGATTCTTTGGGATTTGCAGCCCGTCCGCAAAGAACCAATAAAAAACATGGGCGATTTGGAAATACGCGAATTGACCTACAAGCTAAGACACATGCCATCACTGTCGCCGGAGGATCGGGCAAGACAGAACTTGGAAGTGTTAAAAACATCCGGTCGATACAGGCCGATGCCCTTTGATTTCGACAAACACCCCGTTCAACAATGGCCTCCAGAATAAGTGGGGACGCCGCCACGATGACCCCAATGCATATCTCACTTTCAACGTTTCGTTGCAGTACATTCGACAAACGGATTAGTAGCAGATAATCGATGGCAACCGAGCAGCGACTCGGATAGTTCATATTCGACACAATGCCTTACGATGCGAACCGAGCTCTCGAACTTCTGCGACTAGGAACGCAGGATAACAACGCCACCTTTCGCGATGATCAAGAGGACGCGATCCGGCATGTGGTGGAAGGGCGCGGACGTTTGCTCGTCGTTCAAAAGACGGGATGGGGCAAGAGCTCGGTTTATTTCATCGCCACCAAGTTGCTGCGCGAACAAGGCGCTGGCCCAGCGTTGCTCATCTCACCATTGCTGGCACTGATGCGCAATCAGATCGCGGCCGCCGAACGGATGGGCGTGCGCGCGTTGACGATCCACTCGGAAAACAAGGACGAATGGGAAACGGTAGAAGAGAAGATCGGTCGCGATGAAGTGGACATTCTGCTGATCTCGCCGGAGCGACTCGCCAACGAACATTTTCGCAACGACGTGCTGGGACCTGTCGCCGGGCGCATCTCGCTTCTCGTCGTCGATGAGGCGCATTGCATCTCCGATTGGGGCCATGATTTCCGCCCGCACTATCGGTTCATCGAAGGGATCGTTCGCAGGATGCCGGCCAACCTGCGGCTGCTCGCGACGACTGCGACTGCGAACAACCGCGTGCTTGATGATTTGCAGACCGTTCTTGGCCCAAACCTCACGGTTTCGCGTGGGGAGCTCAGCCGGTCGTCGCTTCTGCTCCAGACGATGCGGATTCCGAGTCAGGCGGAACGGATGGCGTGGCTCGCCACTCATATTCCAAACACCACGGGAAGCGGAATCGTTTATACGCTGACAGTGCGTGATACGGAACAGGTTGCGGAATGGCTGAGGTCGCGCGGCATTAACGCGCAAGCTTACAGCGGCGAGAGCGGCGACCGGCGAGTGGAACTGGAAAACGCGCTGCTCGAAAATCGCGCAAAAGTGCTGGTGGCGACCACTGCGCTGGGAATGGGCTTCGACAAGCCGGACCTCGCTTTCGTGATTCATTACCAAACGCCGGGATCAGTCGTTGGCTATTACCAACAGGTCGGTCGGGCAGGCCGCGCACTCGCCGCGGCGCACGGAGTCCTCTTGAGCGGGCACGAAGAAACGGAGATCAACGAATTCTTCATCGAAAGCGCGTTCCCATCGCGCGCTGAAGTCGCGCAAGTGCTCGACGCGCTGCACGGCGCCCCTTCCGGGCTCACCGTCAACGAGCTCATGCGACACGTGAATGTCCGCAAAGGAAGAATTGATAAGACACTCCTGCTCCTTTCGCTCGAATCGCCGTCGCCGATCGCGAAACAAGAAACGAAATGGATGCTGACCGCCGCGGAGTTAAACCAGAGTTTCTGGGAGCGCGCGGAACGGTTGACGGCCTTGCGACGCACGGAGCAAGCGCAGATGCAGCAGTATGTTCGCCTAACAAGTGGTCACATGGAGTTCCTCATCTCTGCGCTTGATGGAGATGCCAGCACTTTCCAGCCGCCGAATCTTCAACCGTTGCCGGCGACCGCTGACCCGGTCCTCGTGCAGGAAGCCATGGCTTTTTTGCGTCGAACTAGCCTGCCGCTGGAACCTCGAAAAGTGTGGCCGTCAGGAGGTTTGCCGCACCTGGGCGTGAAAGGCAAGATCGCCCCTGAGCACCAACTGCAGCCGGGAAAGATACTGTGCGTGTGGGGAGATGCTGGATGGGGCAATGCGGTGCGCCTTGGGAAATATCACGACCGTCGTTTTGGCGATGACCTCGTCGCCGCGTGCCTCGAGTTGATGCGCCAGTGGAATCCACAACCGGCTCCCGCGTGGGTGACGTGCATCCCCTCGCGCCGGCATCCCGAACTCGTGCCGGATTTCGCGCAACGCTTGGCCGCTGCATTAAGGCTTCCATTCCGAGCTGTCCTCGCAAAAACTGACGATCGCGCGGAGCAAAAGACAATGGCAAACAGCGTTCAACAGGCGCGCAACATTGATGGCTCACTTGCCATCAACACATCGAGCGTTCCCGCTGAGCCGGTGTTGCTGATCGATGATATGGTTGATTCGAAATGGACTCTGACAGTCGCCGCTTATTTGCTCACCTCGCACGGCAGCGGACCCGTCTATCCGCTCGCGCTGGCCTCAACCGGACACGCTGAATGAGCGAGGCACTTTCGACGAATTCACAGGCAATTCTGCTCCTAACCGCTCCGCTGGTGGCGGGTCGGAGCGACGCATCGACGAACCTGCTCACCTTGAGCGAATACAATCGCGTAGCGCGTGTGTTGCGCGAAAAACAATTGCAGCCGGCCGATCTCATCGGGTCAGATGCGAAGGAAGTCGTGCAATTGATTGCGCCGATTTTCGGAAGGGACCGACTCGATGCGCTGCTTGCCCGCGGTTTCCTTTTGAGCCAGGCAGTTGAGCGATGGGCTGCGCGGGCAGTCTGGGTCGTGAGTCGCGCCGATGCGATTTATCCGCGCCGTTTGAAGTCGCGACTTAAGGAAGATGCACCTCCGATTCTTTATGGCTGCGGCGATGCGGCTTTACTGGAAACGGGTGGTCTCGCTGTCGTCGGCTCGCGACATATCGATGACGAATTGATGTCCTATACAGAGGAGATCGGGCGGCTTGCTGCCAGTGCACATCGAACAGTCGTCTCCGGCGCGGCGAAAGGTATCGATCGCGCGGCCATGCACGGCGCATTGCTAGGCGGCGGGGCAGTCGTCGGCGTGATGGCGGATAGTCTCGAGCGCGCGGCGCTGGCGCGCGACAACCGAGAGCCACTGATGGACGGGCGGCTCGTTTTTGTATCGCCCTATGACCCTGCGGCGGGATTTAACGTCGGTCATGCGATGCAGCGAAACAAAGTTATCTATGCCTTCGCCGATGCGGCGCTGGTCGTGACTTCCGATTTCGAAAAAGGCGGGACTTGGACGGGAGCGATTGAGCAGTTGGACCGCCTGCGGTTTGTTCCAGTGTTTGTCCGCAATGGCGAGAATGCAGGCCGCGGCAATTCTGCGCTGCTACAGCGTGGCGCGCGAGCATGGCCAGATCCGCAAAGCGGTGCAGAGCTGGAGAAGGCACTTGCGGGAGCGGTCGACGCCGTCGGTGCGGAGCCGAAACAGGATACGTTTAGGTTATCGGTGCGCGAGGATCCGGACGGAAGAGGGAAACCGCCAACGACATCATTGCCAAAGGGGTCGTCGCGTTCGTCCGCCGATGAATTGTTCGACGCGGTTCAGAATATTCTGATTCGTGAGCTATCCGAGCCGCTCAATGAAACTGAAGTTGCGGAACTGCTCGCAGTTTCGAAGGCGCAAGCGAAAACGTGGCTCAAGGAATTGTTGAAGCGCGGTGTGATCGAAAAGCTCGCCAAGCCCGTTCGATACCGCGTCATCAGCACGGCGCCGCTGCTGTGACTTACCTATGCGGCTCAGCGAATCTGTCGTTGAAGAAGCTGCGTTAAGCTGGCTCGCGGAACTCGGATACGGGGTTGAGCACGCGCTGCACCTCGCACCGGATGAAGCCGCAGCTGAGCGCGCTTCTTTCGGCGAGGTGGTTCTCGCGGCGCGATTGCGCGAAGCGATTGGACGGCTGAATCCTGCTATCCCAAACGAAGCGCGCGAGGAAGCATTTCGCAAAGTCCTTCGGCTGGAGACGCCCTCTCTCGTCGGAAACAACAGGCGCTTTCATCACATCCTGCGGGATGGCGTCGAAGTGGAATATCGCCGCGATGACGGCAGCATCGCGGGTGATCGGGTCAGACTGATCGACTTCAGCGATCCTGATGCGAACGATTGGCTGGCGGTGAATCAATTCACTGTCATCGAAGGTCAGAACAATCGCCGGCCTGACATCGTCGTCTTCATCAACGGGCTGCCGCTCGGAATCATCGAGCTGAAGATTCCGGAAGACACCGACAAATGGTTCGCCGCGGCTTACAAGCAGATTCAGACCTACAAGCAGGAGATTCCTTCGTTGATGCATTACAACGAAGTGACCGTGATTTCCGATGGACTCGAAGCGCGTATCGGATCGCTTACCGCGAATCAGGAATGGTTCAAGGTCTGGCGCACGATCGAAGGCGAGTTCGACGCGCCGAAGACGGCGCTGGAATTGGAAACGCTCGTCAGGGGCGTTTTCGAGAAGCGGCGATTTCTCGATCTCATTCGCAACTTCATCGTCTTCGAAGACGATCCGGACACCGGAGCAGTGCACAAGCTGATGGCGGGTTATCATCAGTTCCACGCGGTCAAAGCCGCGGTCGATGAAACTATTCGCGCGACGGGCAAAGACCGGACCGGGGAAGCAGAGGGAACCTATTGGGCTGGCAAAATGCAGGGCGGCGCGGAAGGCGATCGCCGGGTCGGCGTCATCTGGCACACGCAAGGTTCGGGTAAGAGCTTGTCGATGCTCTTCTACGCCGGCTGCATCATCGAAGAGTCGGCGATGGAAAATCCGACGCTGGTTTTCCTGACCGATCGAAACGACCTGGACGATCAACTCTTCGGCCAGTTCCAGCGTTGCCACGAAATCCTGCGGCAGACTCCGGTGCAGGCGGACTCGGTCGAGCACCTGCGCAAGCTGCTCAATGTCGCGAGCGGCGGTGTGGTTTTCACCACGATTCAGAAGTTCGCGCCGGAAGGCGATACCGGCCGAGCACCCCTGCTCTCCAAGCGCCGTAACATCATCGTGATCGCCGATGAAGCACACCGCAGCCAATACGACCCGATCGACGGACTCGCGCGCAATCTGCGCGACTCGCTCCCGAACGCGTCGTTCATCGGCTTCACCGGTACGCCGATCGAGAAGACCGACGCTAATACGCGCGCGGTCTTCGGCGATTACATCAGCATCTACGACATCCAGCGCGCCGTGGCCGACAAGGCGACGGTGCCGATCTATTACGAGAGCCGCGTCGCTAAGCTGGGACTGAACCAAAGCGAGTTGCCGAAGATCGACGAGGAATTCGAAGCGATCACCGAAGGCGAAGAGCTGACGCGAAAGGAGAAGCTCAAGACGAAGTGGGCCGCGCTCGAAGCCCTGGTCGGGAATCCGAAACGGATCGACCTCGTCGCGGCTGATCTCGTGCAGCACTACGAGCGCCGGCTCGAAGCGATGGAAGGCAAGGCGATGATCGTCTGCATGAGCCGTCGCATCTGCGTGGAGATGTATAACGCGATCATCAAACTGCGGCCGGAATGGGCGAGCGCGCCTAACGACGATGACAACGGAAAGTCATGCGTTGCCAAGATTGTCATGACCGGCAGCGCCGAAGATGGCCCTGATTGGCAGCAGCACATCCGCAACAAAGATAAGCGACGGAAACTCGCCGCTCGCTTCAAAGATTCGAAAGATCGATTCAAGATCGTGATCGTGCGCGACATGTGGCTGACCGGTTTTGACGCTCCCTCGCTGAGCACGATGTATGTGGATAAGCCAATGCGCGGCCACGGGCTCATGCAAGCTATCGCGCGTGTGAATCGCGTCTTCCGCGACAAGCCCGGGGGATTAGTCGTTGATTATCTCGGCTTGGCAGATCAACTCAAACAGGCCCTTGCGACTTACATGCAGAGCGGCGGTCGCGGAACACCGAGCATCGACACCGCAGCGGCTATCGCCGTCATGCTGGAGAAACACGAGATCGCCTGCGGCATGATGCATCCGTTCGATTGGTCGAAGTGGCATCACGGAACGCCAGCCCAGAAGATGGCGCTCCTTCCACCCGCGCAAGAGCACATCCTCCAACAAGAGAAGGGCAAAGAGCGTTTCATCCAGATCGTGACCGAGCTATCACAAGCATTCGCCTTATGCGCCGGCAGCGAAGCCGCTCTCGAGATTCGCGACGACATCGGTTTCTTCCAAGCCGTCAAGACCGCACTCGCCAAACCGCGCGGCCCACATAAAACAACCGAAGACCTCGATCACGCTGTCAGGCAGTTAGTGGCAAAGGCCATCGCGCCCGAAGGCGAGATCATCGACGTCTTCCAAGCCGCCGGTCTCAAGCAGCCCGACATCAGCATCCTCTCCGACCAGTTCCTCGCCGAAGTTCGCGGACTCAAATACAAGAACGTCGCCGTCGAGCTTCTCGAAAAGCTCTTGGGCGATGAAATCCGCGTTCGTTCCAAGCGAAACATCGTTCAAAGCCGCGAGTTCTCCGAAATGTTGAAAGCGACGCTAAACAAATATCACAACCGCGCGATCGCTACCCAGGAGATCATCGACGAGCTAATCAGACTCGCGAAGCAGCTCCAGGAAGCAGATCAGCGCGGCGTCGATCTCGGTTTGAACGACGATGAAATCGCCTTCTACGACGCGCTCGCGGCTAACAACAGCGCCATCGAAGTGATGGGTAAGGACTCGCTCATAGTCATTGCAGCTGAACTGGTCACCCAGGTTCGCAAGAGCGTGACGATTGACTGGACTCTCCGGGAAAGCGCCCGCGCCAAAATCAAAGTCCTGGTAAAACGAATCCTCCGAAAACACGGCTATCCGCCCGATCTCCAAGACGAAGCCACCAAGCTCGTCCTCGCCCAAGCCGAGCTTCTTTGCGCAGAATGGGCTGCGTAAGCGCACGGCGGCAACGGCACTTGGAGCTTTTCAACTTGTCTCGCAAAACGCAGTGCCAGTATGCTCATTGACATGCTTCCCCATTTTTCTCCTCCACGACCGGTCCACCATTACTAGAAAGGTTCACTCGTTTGCCCGCGCCCCGTCAAAAACCTCCAGCGTTGTGGAGTCCAGCCACTATCCTCAAACCGTGGGGATGGTTCCTGGCATTGCTCGGATTCATCGGAACGATTGCTGGGTTCTTTCAGAAAAATCTTTCATTTGTCCAAACCACCCTGGCCCCGAACGGCACTTACCTAAACCCGCGAACGTTTCTCGTTACGCTAATTGTTTCAAACTTTCTGACCTTTTATTTAGTTTATCGCCTGCTTTACAAAGAGCGTTCTCAGAGAAGAGATGACGCAGACGAAAATGCGAATCTCCGAGTCCTATTAGACGATATCGAGCGAGAACGGTTGCTCGATCTACACACTGGTATTCCGAACGAGAAAAAGTTTACCAATGACTTTATGGCCCTCAAGGAGAGTAATCTGGGGGTCCTACCCGCTCAGGTTATCCTGATTGATATCGACGATTTTGGAAGCGTCAACAATCGACACGGATACCAAAAAGGCAATGAGGTGATCCGCTTAATCGCCCAAAAGATGTTTTTTGAAATGCGGCGAAACGAAGAAATTTACACGCCGAGAGATGCGGAACTTTATCGACGATTCACCGGTGGAGATGAATTCGTGTTTCTACTCCGCGGACATCAGTATGACGCCGTCGGTTTTCTGGCACGCCTCCACTCTACGTTAAAGAAAAAGCTCTCCCCAGAAACAGCGAACATCTTGAAAGACAAATTCACGATACGATTTCATGGCGCAATAGTGCCTGTTTATCACAAGGACGACTATGAAGATGCTGTTGCTCGTTTGGAGCAATGCTACCTGCAAACGAAGAGCGCTGCCAGCACGAGGCGAGTGTATTGGTGGAAGGATGAGGAGAAGAGTTTTCCGGCGGGTGATTTTCGTGACGCGATCTACAGGAATGCAATTGAGGAGTTTACGCTCGAAGAGCCTCAAAGCGCCGGCCCAAGCGAGCTCGGCTAAGGGATGGCAAAACAACGGCCGGCTTTCACCGCGCACGATCCGATTCGTTAAGCTGCGAAACATTAATGAGATCTTACTTGCTTAAGCTTTCGGGTCGTGAAGAAGGACCGTATCCCGATTCTCAGATTGCGCAGATGTTTGCGGACGGCCGCGTCAACCGTTACACGGCTTGTCGTCGGGTCGACGACAAAGACTGGAAAACCATCGACGATTTTCTTCCGATTTTGAAATACGGAACAGAGCTGCCGCCGCCCACGCCGAAACCAATCCCGGCAGTGTCGCCGCAAGTCCCTGTCTACAGTCGAGTCGCCCTGGTGGACCTGGACATTCCCTTTCTCTCGATCTTGAAGATGATGTTTAAGTGGATGGCGGCAGTGTTCGTTGTCTTTTGTTGCTTTCTTCCGGCCTTCATCGCCATTTGGCTACTTGTCATGGCCCTTTTCGCAAGCCTTATCGGCGGTGCGATGCATCATTAGTAGCGGCGGTGCTTTGGCGCTCAGAACTTCGGCACTGACGCTCGCGCTCTTTCTTCTTTGGCGCGCTTCAATTGTTCTTCGTATTGACGCGCAGCGGGAAGCTCGAGGCGCACAATCAGATTGCTCCGCACCGAAAGCAGCGCGCCATCACTTCGTTGCCACATTTTTTGGCCGGCCATTCCGAAAATCATTCCCTCAAGGGCCTTGGCGACACCTTTGTTTGGCGAATCTGGATTGTCGTAAGCGATTTGCTTCCACGTCATTCCCGCCGCCGTGTTCGCACTGGCGATTGCCTGAAGCTCATCATCCCGAATGATGATGCCGCTAACCGCTGCGCTCGTTTTCTGAAAGTCGATTCGGATGCAGGGCCCATCCAACTCAAGGAATGCGGCCCGGATTCTCCATCCCTGATATTCGTAGGTATGGTGAACTGCGCTTTCGACTAGCGGCGAAGTCTTATCTGTGATCGCGGTCAGGTTAGTGTCTTTCGGCCGGCCGTAACGATCCGCGAATTGGATTGGTGTTTCGCCGATCCGTGCTTCGGCGGCAACTGTCAGGGCCAAAAAGAGGAATAAGAAGGGAACGCGCATGGCCCCGCAAAAAGCAGAATAAATGCCCACGACCGGCACCTGTAACAGAGCCGTGCACTCAAAACCCCAGCTTTTCGATCAAAAGCGGGTTGCTTTGACCGAAAAGCAACCCGCAGAGGCTAACTTCGAGTCTGCGAAACTGAGAAACGGGCGTGCTTTTGCCAACTTCGGGTCTGCAAAACAAAAAAGCGGGTCTGCTTTCCTTAACTTCGGGTCTGCTTTTGCTAACTTCGGGTCTGCAAAGCAAAAAAGGGGTCCGTTTTTCTTAACTTTAGGTCTGCTTTGCCAAAAAATAGATCTGCTCTTGGGTATCTAGTAATTATATTTTTATACGGCGCGAGTTCGACGGATCGTGCGCCAAACCCAATGATCGACTTTTTCGAGGCGGGGACATTTCTCGCCGCTGGGGTCTGCGTTTGGCGCGGCCATGATTTGAAGTATGTTCGGATCATGAAGAACCTGATCCGCGGCACTCTCCTCTCTCTCTGTTTTGCAATCGCCTGTATGGCTTATGGTGCCGTCCCGCCGTTGAATGTGACTGTGTCCGATGCCAGCGGCAAAGTCGCCTTCAGGGGTAAAACGGATGCCCTGGGCACATTCACCACCGAGAAGATCAAGCCAGGCATTTATGATGTGCAATTCACTTCCCCGAGCGCCATCACGGGGAATTACTCAATCAAGGTTTCCGCGGGAGTGAAGCACGTTTCGGCTGCCCGCATCGCCGGAGAGAAATTCGCCAAGGGAGTGGCCTTGAAGGTGAACGTCCAAAACCTTTTGAACATCGTTGGTGAAGTCAAGGCGGACTAGCAAAGCGCAGCCGAAGCCAAGCCATCGAAGACCAGGTCCCCATTGATGCTTCGCTCACCCAGCTACGCACCGAGGATTCTTACCTTATGAAAATGATTCGAATGCTTTTTAGTTTGGTTGCGCTGCTCTTTCTGGAAGGGGCGCCATTAACCGCCCAAATCCCGCCGAGCGAGATGCCGCCGCCGGGGACTGATACCGGTCTCGATGGCAAATACGACCCGGAGAATGGCATCGCGCAACTGATCCGCGACAAGAGTGCTGAATCGGCTGCGTCGAAGATATTCGAGGATGAACATGTGCTCGTCTTCATGCCGCTGCCGCAGGAAGAGGTGGCCGCGCCGGGCCACATATTGGTTGTCCCGAAACGAATGGGTGCGCGGAACATACTTGATCTTAAGCCGGACGAACTGCGGGACCTGCTGGTCGCGGTGCAAAAAGCTGGCATCGCCCAACGCAAGGGGCTGGGAGCAACCGGTTTCAGGGTCAGCCAGAACAATGGGCTGAGCGCCAATCAAACCGTTTACCACGCGCATTTCCATGTCATTCCTTTTTTCGGCGACGGCCCGCCCGGTACGCCCGCGCCGAGGAAGAAGCTGCCGCCGGAGGAATATGCCTCGATCGCGGCGAAGCTGAAGGCAGCTTGGCCGCGGTAGCGGCGCGCGATCGGGTGGACCCTCGTCGTCGTCAACACCGTCTTGCGCTGTAAGGCTGATATACGTGAGTCACGTATATCAGGAGGAGTGCAATCGAAAATTCGGTCTGGCAAGCGGTGCGCTCGCCCTACAATTCTTAATTTTTACTTCTTCCTTCTTACTTTGTAGCCAACCCACGTGGCTACAAGACAAATGGGATGATTCGTTTAACGCGTTCCGCATAGGCCGCGTATTGATCGGGGAATTGTTTGCGCATTACTTCTTCTTCGTTGTTCAATTTGATCCAGAAGCTTGCGAACACGAAGATCAGTCCGAGCATTCCCGCGACGTGTCCTTGTTCGATCGCTGTGGCGATGAGCATGGCGAGTATGCCGGTGTAGATGGGATGGCGGACCAGCCGGTAGGGACCGCGCACAATCAGTTCGTGATTTTCTTTCAAGGTCACCGTGCCGCTCCAGTTGCGTCCGAGAACGGCCCGGGCCCAGAGACAGAAGCCAAGTCCGCATACACATAAGATCGCGGCGACGACATGGATGATGTCGGTCTGGGGGATGATGGGGACGTTGAATGGGGGCGGGAGACGGTGTCCGCGAAAGAGGAGATACCAGCCGATCAGGATCGGGATGATGTAGCGCAACCGCTGGGCGCCACTCTCGTGATACACGGTGCGCTTGGTGAAGAGCGCTGCTAGTATCCAGACCACGAAGAAGATGCCCCAGCAGGCACTGATAATATTCTTCATGAGGTGAATTTTCCTATTGTAGGGCAACCCGCCTCAGGCGGGTTGCCGATCGGAATCTCGGCAAGCGGTGCGCTTGCCCTACAAATATCTAGAAGAGGTCGACGGTCATAGACCGACGCTACAGCGCGAACCCCACGGTTTTCAAATCGGCGGCAAGCAACTTTGCTTCTTCTGTCGTGAGCTCGATCAAAGGCGGCCGCACCCGCGTCCACTCCGGGTCGTTTCGGTAGATCGCAAACGCCTGCTTCAACGCGGCGATCATGGACGGAAACTTCCTGCTACTCAATACCTCACGGAGGACGTCCAGTTCTGATTGTTGTTGGTCCGCGTTATCCGCGGTGTTCCACTCCTTGTACAGTTTGTGGATCGCCGCTGGGATCACGTTGGCCATTGCGGATATGGTGCCCACACCGCCGGCGCGCATATTGGCGAGTAAGAAGGACTCGCTGCCCACAAACACGTCAAAACCATTACTCGCAAACGAGTCGAGAAAAGTCTTAGTGTTGTTCCAATCGCCCGAGCTGTCTTTCATCCCGGCGATCGTATCTGGATACGCTTTCAGGAGGCGCTCGACCAATCCCGGTGTGATACCAACCATCGCCACTGGCGGAATATGATAGAGATAGATTTTCAGTCGCGTATCGCCGACGCGTTGCACTACTTCGCTGAAGTAACGGTAAAGACCTTCTTCGCTGATGTTCTTATAATAAAAAGGCGGCAGCATCAGCACACCGGCACAGCCATGCTTTACCGCCTGCGCTGTAAGCTCGACTGTCTCGGTGATCGAGCAGCAACCGGTGCCCGGCATCATGCGGGAGGGATCGATGCCGGCGGCGATCAGGGCGTCGAGCAAGGTCGATCGCTCGTGGGCTGCCATCGAGTTCGCCTCGCTGTTGGTGCCAAACACAGCTAGCCCGCAGTTCTGCGAAAGTAACCATTGGCAATGCGCGATGAGTCGTTGCCGGTCAGGCGAAAGATCGGCTTTGAATGGAGTTACGACGGGCGCCAGGACGCCGTGAATGCGTTGCATAAGAAAGTAAGAAGTAAGAAGTAAGAAGTAAAAAAGGAAGCAAAATACAGGGAAACGCTTACACGCGAAGGTAATTGTAGGGCAACCCGCCTCAGGCGGGTTGCCTGTCTGCTTTTGGCAAGCGGTGCGCTTGCCCTACAACTTAGAATGCGTCCGGCGGTCATCCGCCTTCGCGCCGCGCTACGGCGCGACAGGTAGACTGCCGCTACAGCTCAGTTCGTTACGTCGTAAATCTCGACGAGAGCGATGCCGTCGGCGTTTGGGCCGGTCCCTTTCACGATGGCGGTGAAGGAACCCGCTGGAAGAGAAGTCAGGAGAGCGCTCTCTAAATCGTTTCCGGGCGGAAGGCCCGTTTGAGTGATGGCAGCCTGTTGAGAGTCTTTCCAGTTATCGTTCGAAGCCAGAAGAACTCCGTTGGAGTCGCGCAGCTCGACGGAAGGATCGGGCAACGGATTCGTGATCCCGCTGTTACTTAAGGAAGGCCCGATGGCCCGGATCAGGACAGAACAAGGATCCGTGCCGCCGCCGGTAATGAAACCACCAATCAAGACGTTGTTATTCGTTCCCACGTGTCCTCTGGTGGAGATATTGACGAGGCTGGAGCCCTCATTCGGGTTTAAGTCGTAGAGTTCGTAAAGGCCTATGCCTGTTCCCGGCCCGGACGAAGCAGCGTTCTGCAGAATAACAGTGTAAGCCGTAACCGGCGCGGACGGGACAAGCGCGGTGAAGATCTCGGATTCGAGGTCGTTCGCCGGTTGCAGGGAAGCTGGAATCGAGGAGCTGTTAGCGGCTTGCCGCCAATTGTCATTGGAGGCAAGGACCGAATTCGAGTCGTGCAGCTCCAGGAATGGATCGGGCAATGCCCCGGAAATTCCCAGGCTACTAAGGCTGGGACCTATTCCGCGAAGGGCGAGGTTCTTGGTGTTACTACCGCGGACCGTGAAGCCGCCGATCAACACATCCTGGGAAGAAGCGGATGGGATGGAGCCGCGGGTGGAAATGTTCAGAAGCTGGTTAGGGCGCGTGGGCAATTGGACTTTGACGATTTGATTAGGCCGGGAATCCTGGCCGAAATAGGCGAAGTGCCGGATGGGATCGAACGCGCCGGAGCGAAAGAAGACTTCCCCGTAAGGAAGAATGCCGCTCGGATCCGTGGTGGTATTCTGTGCGGTGGTACCATTAGGCGGCGGAGCGACGGGTCCGGCCTGGAAAGCAGTGTAAGATACTTCAATAGGAAGAAGGCTGCCGTTCAAAGACAACTGATACACGCCACCGGGATAGGTGTTGTCGTTAGCAAAATAAACGAAACCGTTTTCCGGATCGATTACGGACGCGGCGAGCCGACCCTCACCGGCGTGGAGAGAAATATGACCTACCAGAGAAGGCGGAACATCGCCTGCCTCGAGTTTGATCTTATAGACCCGGCCCGGAATTGAAGGATCGGAATCGTAGGTGCCGTAGTAGGCGTAACCGTGATTTGGATCGATCGAGCCGCCATCGATGCCAGTGCCGACGCTGTCGATTCCCACGGCGCCAATGCGAACGGGAGGAGCATTACCCTTGGTCATCTTTATTTTCACCACCTGCGGGATCGGAGACGCGGCGGTAGGCATGCTGATGAAATAGGCATAGCCATGAGAGGGATCGACCAGCGGCGCGAGGAGGAACTGAGATTCGAGTGGGCCGAGAGTAATCGAGCCTACTTCGGTAAAGGTGGATACTGAAACCTTGACGACTGTAGCCGGGTTTGGGCTGGTGCCGGAGCAGATGGCATAAAGATAATGGTTCGCGGGATCAGGATCGGAATCGTCCATAACAACCGCGGATGGCTTACCGGCCGAGAGGGTGAGCGAGCCCGCGGCAGTGACCGGGTTCGCCCCGGCGCCGAGGGAATAACGCAGGAGAGCTGCGCCCGGAAAGAAGATATAGGAAGCGGGCACGTCGATGGCAGCCGACGCATATTGTCCGATGAAGAGAGCTGCGCCGACCTGGGTGGGAAGCGGAGTCGTGATATCCAGCTTGAACAAGTACGTCCCGGCAAAATAGGCATAGCCTCCCTTTGGATCGATGGCTGATGCATACATGCCCTTGTCGTCCGGGTTCGAGTGGCGCGGAGTGAGCGTGGTGTGACCAATGCTTACGGGAGGAGACGGCGCGGCAAAGAGACAGGGGATGAACGCAAAGAAAACGAGGACTCTTAGCTTCATCACAAATCTCCACTTGAAATCGATTGCTGCATGACAATATGCCTCGGCCGACGCCGGAGAAAAACGATTGCCGATTCCACTCCGGGGAGCAGTTCCTGTTCCGGTAAGAAACCTCCCCATGTCGCAAGTACTTCTCCTGTAAGAATTGTAGGGCAACCGCGCCGGTTGCCTCGTCGCGGATACGGCAAGCGATGCGCTTGCCCTACAAATCCCGAATCCGATTGGGACCGTCGTTGCATCTATTAATTGTGGGGCTGAATCTCGAATCTTCCGCGGACAAACAGGGCACACAGCCGATGGTAATCGCGGTCTGCTCGCTGGCCGTTATTCTTGCGCTCGTGGCCGGAGTCGGTGGAGCGACAGGCCTGGTATGGCGTCATGTCATCCAGACGCTTCCATTCTGGTTTGCCATCGTCCTGGGCTTCCGCCGCTCGGCTGTTACCGGCTGGATCGCTCTTCCTTGTTTTATCTTCTGGCTCGTCGTCATGATTTTGATCTGGCTCTACCTTCTCGGGATTGCCCGCATCCTTACCGGCCATTTCGCGCCGATCGAGATCGTGATGACCATCATTGTCGGCCTTGCCTCTCTAATCGGGATCGTGTCCTGCCTTCGCTTCAAATCTCGCGTCCGTCCGTGGGTGGCGATGGTTCTCTTCCTTCTGTTCGCGGCCGCGCAATGGGGCTGTTTTCTTCTTAGCATCACGCCCCGGTTCGCGACGAGGTAGTCTTTCAAAGGGAGAGGTAAGAAGTAAGAAGTAAGAAGTAAGAAACAGGGAAACTACGTCAGTTGTTTCACATTGCCAGGGGGGCCGCGGTTTGCCTATGGTAGCTGCCGATGCGGATTGTTTCTGTTCGCCGGCTGCTCGAGTTGATCGCGGTCGTGATTCTTGCAAGCGACGCGCAGGCCGACGACACGGCCCGGCAGGCGATTTGGAATTAGGTGCTCTTACTTCCTTGTCTATTTCTGTTCGAGAAGAACAGACTTGAGGGTAGGCGACGCGGAAGGCAGAACGGCGAGTTCCGGCTTTCTTACTTCTTACTTCTTACCTGGCGTCCACGCCTATGGCGTTGCGGCGGGTGACGCTGAATCGGGAGGCATGCTCAGCGCGAGGAAACCGCCGAAGACGGTATTCGCCCGGTCTTTATTGGCAGCGAGAAAATCGAAGTTGGCTTTGACGGCTTTATCTTCAGACTTCGCAAACTCGTCGCTAAATGAGAGTGCCATGATGGCAAAGATAGCTTTCGAGAAGTCCTCTGGTGTCAGGTTGTTTGCCTTGAAGACCGCGACGGTCTTCGGGCATTTCGCGCTGATCGTGCTTCCCCAGTTGTCGGGATTGATGGAGGGGTCCTTGCCAACCTCGGTCAGCTCGGCTTTAGCCGCGGTGTCGGCGGTCATGGCTTGGACAAACTTGTCCATTTTGTCGAGAAGCTCCGTTGTCAATGGAATGGCGCCGGCAGCTTTGACCTGGTCGGGCGGAATGTCGGCGCGAAGAGCGGGAGCGAATGTGAAAGCAGCGATCACGCAGAGGAGCGTGAAGAACGAAGAGCGGTTCGAAGAGCGGTTGAGATTCATAGTTGCGATAAGATCGGATTTGTGGACAAGAGCGGTTGTGTAAGGCGCCGGCGATGCTGGCGGCTGCGATGGGTGGCGTCAATATAAATGGAAGCGCGGCGGCTAGTACTTAAAAAACAGTGACAGCGGAACCGATTGTTCTCGAAGCGCGCGGTGTGATTGGCCTAACTTCGGCCGTTTGCGGACCCGGAAGGATATTACGATGAAATCTAAATCACTGATTCTAACTCTTGTCATTGGCCTGGCGCTGAATACTGGCGGCGTGGAGGCGGAACAGAGCGAAGAAGATTCAGCGGCCGGATTGCCGGCGGCGTATGCGAAAAATTATCTCGTCGCCCGCAGCACGATGTCGCCCGACAAGAAGTTTGCGGTCATTTATCCGACGCTGGATTTTTCCGAATCGAAAGAGGCGGCGGACATGCTGGTAGCGCTCAGACCGTTCAGCGTGCTGGCGAAACTGCCGGCGGCGGACCTTTATTTTCAGCACAGGAGCCACGGTGGGATCAGCGCTGACTGGGCGAAGGATGGCAGCGTGGCACTAATCATTCTGGATAGTAAATGGGGGCCGGGCGACGTGTTCGTGGTGGAGCTTTCCGATGGCAAGGTGAAGCGCGTCACGAACCTGGAGCAGAAGCTCCGGCAAACGGTGTCGCCAACTTATAAGAGTGCCAAGAAGAAACCGGAGAGTTACAACGACACTTACGATTTCATTTTCGAGCAGGGAGATAATACGCCGTGCACCCTCGAGGGAAACAAAGTGGTAAAGGTCGATCTGATCGCGACCAATGATCCCAAAGGAATTTCGGACCACCCGTGGTCGGTTCAGGTGAAAGCGGAGTGGGACATCGCGCAGGCGAAGTTTGTTTCGCAAAAGATCACGCCGGAGAAGCGGCGGTAGGGACGGTGGTCGGCGAATTTTACGCCGGCAATCCCTTGCGGGCAATCAGGTCCATCTGTTCGCAGAAGCGATCGAGCTCGTAGAGCGCAGTGTAAACGTTCGGCGTGACACGGATCCCCTGGAATTCCTCGTGGACAATCGGGACGGTAAAGATGTGGTGCTTGTCGAAGAGATACTTCGCGACGTCTTCAGGCTTGGTGCCTTCGATGTTAACGTTGGCGATGGCGCACGACTGGTTTGGATCGAAGGACGTGTTGAACTTTATCTTGGGCACGTCCTTGAGCTTGTTCATCCAGTAGCGCGAGAGATAACGCAGCCGCGCTTCCTTGCGTTTGCCGCCAATCCCGTTGTGAAAGAGAATCGCTTCGCCGATGGCGAGCTTGATCGCGGCCGGATGGGTGCCGATCTCTTCGAACTTCCGGATGTCGGTAGCCTGTTTCGATTCCGCCGCCATTAACGGCCAGATTTTTTCAATCTTGTCGCGCTTCACGTAAAGCATGCCCGTGCCTTTCGGCGCGTAGAGCCATTTGTGGAGACTGGTGCCGAAGTAATCGCAACCGAGATCCTTTTGCTTGAAATCGAACTGGGCAAAGGAATGAGCGCCGTCGACGATCGTCTCAATCCCTTTCGCGCGGGCCATTTCGCAGACGGCTTTCACGGGCGTGATCTGGCCGGTGATGTTGACCTGATGCGCCATCAGAATCAGCCGGGTCCGGTCGGTGATTCCTTTTGCAAACGCCGCCGTGATCTCGTCGAGATTTTTGGGCGGGATCGGAATCTGGATCAGTTTGAGCTTCAGGTTCTCGCGTTTCTCCCGCTGCCGCAATGTGGTCAGCATGCGCGGATAATCCTGAGTCGTGGTGAGGATTTCATCGCCGGATTTGAAATCCATTCCCATCAACAGGATTTCGAGCGACTCGGAGGCGTTGCGGGTGATCGCAATCTCTTCGCGATCGCAGCCGAAAAGTTCGGCGAGCCCGGTGCGGATCGTTTCGCATTGCGGCTCGAGGATCTGCCACATCGTGTAGGCGGTGGCGTCTTCCTGTTGCCAGGTGTAACGGACCATCGCTTCGGTCACGATCCGCGGGCTCGGAGAGACGCCGCCGTTGTTCAGGTTGATGATCCCGCGGGTGACGGTGAACGCGTTTTGGATCGCGAACCAATAATCTTCATCCATCGCCGCTTCTTCCGGCGTAAGATGGGCGACCGCTTTCGTCGCCGCTTCCACGTTCTTCATCAACGACGCGATTGTGGCCGAAGAAAGCGCGGCGAGACCGAGGCCTTTGCCGGCAAGAGAAAGAAAATCGCGTCGGGTGCGAGTGGGCACGGCTGGCAATTGAAGCGATTTAGGCGACCGCGTGCAATTCTGTTTTGTAGGGCAACCGCGTCGGTTGCCTGATCACGGAATGCGGCAAGGTCGCCGCGGCGACCGCTTGCCCTACAATTATGCTCGAACCGGACGCGGACTTGTCGCTAACGTCGTGACCATGAGATTACGAATCACACTGAAACTGTTTCTGCCGATCATCGCGGTGGCTGGGCTGGCGTTCGGCATGCATCAGGCAGCGGCGGCGGAAATTAGCGGCGTGAAATTGCCCGATCAGGTCACAATCCAGGGCAAGAGCTTGAAGTTGAACGGACTCGGCTTGCGACAGGCGACGTTTCTCAAATTCAACGCTTATGCCGCCGGTTTGTATCTTGAAAACGCGATGCATGACGGCGATGCGATCGCGAATTCGGACCAGGCCAAAAGCATCGAGATGGTCTTCATGCGCGACGTCAGCGCGAAACAAATGTCCGACGCATTCCAGGAAGGGTTCGACAAAAATTGCGTGGCCGGTTGCGCGGAGCTCAAGCCACACATCGCCAAGTTGCAAGGTTTGCTGAAGGACATGAAGAAGGGCGAGGCGATGGCGTATCACTTCCTGGCCGACGGAGTGGACGTGATGATCCGCGGGCAAAAGGTCGGTAAAGTGGGCGACAAAGCTTTCAGCCATCAACTGATTCGCGTCTGGATCGGGAAGAATCCGCCGAACCCAGAGCTGAAAGACGGATTGGTCGGGAAGAAATAATTGTAGGGCAACCCGCCTCAGGCGGGTTGCCGTCATCGCGATCGGCAGGCGGTGCGCCTGCCCTACAAACGCGATACGCGATTCCGCAGGCGCGGGACGGGCAAAGTGTTCTCAAAGTGTTCGTAACTGTTCCCAAACTGATTAAGTGGGAACACGAGGGCTTCCGGGGTATTTCAGCGGCTCCATTTACCCATGATGCATCTCCATTACGCCGCTCTACCCGCTCAACGTGCCTCCGAAATTTCCCGCAAAAGTTCGTGGCACGAAGCCCGCTTATTCAGCCGCCGTATGCGGCTTCTCCAACCCTGCATTCTCGCTCTGTTTTGCTTGACCGCGGTTATTATCAACCCCGCGTCCGCCCACGCATCGTCGTCGGTCGTCGTCAGCGTTCCAGACCAAACGCTGGCTTTGATTGACGACGGCGTGGTCGTCGCGCGGTATCCCGTTTCGACTTCCAAGTTCGGGCTGGGAGATGGCTCAGGCACGTATGCCACTCCGCTCGGCGCAATGGCGATCGCGGACAAGATCGGCGCGAACGCCCCGCTGGGCGCGGTCTTCAAGAATCGCCGGCCGACTGGCGAGGTGCTGAAGCCGAATGCGCCCGGACGCGATCCGATCGTGAGCCGGATTCTCTGGCTGCGTGGTTTGGAAAAGCAGAACGCGCGGGCTTATTCGCGTAACATTTACATTCACGGAACGCCGGAAGAGCGATTCATCGGCCGGCCGGCGAGCTTCGGTTGCATCCGGATGCGCTCCAGTGATGTGGCGCGGCTGTTCAACACGGTGAGCGTCGGCACGCGCATCGAAGTGGCGAACACGCGGCTCGGCGCCGCGGTCGCGAAAGCGAAGCTCGACTCGCACGCGCGCACGACTCGCCTCGCGGCAAATTAATTGCAGGGAAACCCGCTTGAGGCGGGTTGCCATTACGAATGCGGCAGGGTCGCCGCGGCGACCGCCTGCCCTCCAATTTGTATTTCCGCGCGAAGGAGACGGCAAATGCGTTAACCTTGTGTCATGGTCAATCCGACCAGCTGGCCCGGCGCGCATTGGTGGATGCTGGCGCTCACCGCGGTGCTCTTCGCGATTGTCGCGTTCTTTGTCGATCTCAATCCAGTCGTGGATGAGAACTTTTTCTTCTCCACAAGCGATCCGCAGTTTCGCCAGACGAAAAATATCCAGAAGCGATTTCCGTCGCCGACCGAAGTGATTTTTGCCGTCTCCTCGCGCGATATTTCTTCGTCGCATTACCTGGAGCGCATTCAACAACTCACCCGCCGGATCCGGGAAGTCGATGCGGTGACCACCGTGAAGAGTCTGACCGCCGGCCCAAAGAATTTTGCGGACGCGGCGGCGAGTCCCTTCTGGAGCCGGTTCCTCCTCGCCGAGGATCGTAAGTCGAGCAACGTCATCGCTTTCATCGAGGACAAAGAGACGGAAAAGACGATCAAGAGTTTCGAGCGGATCGTCGCCGAGCTGGACGAACCGAATTTTCGGATCCACATCGCGGGGCCGACTTACGTGGTCGAGATAATCCGGCGCAGCCTGGCGCACGACTTCTGGTACTTCAGTCTCACCGCCGTGGTGTTGTTCGGAGTAACCATGGCGGTGATGTTTCGCTCGCTCCGCATTTTTGTGGGCATGCTCGCGGCCTGCACGAGCGCCGTTTTACTAACGTTGTTCCTCCAATCCATTTTCGGGCGGCGGATCGGCGTCCTGACGGTGAATCTCGGCACGATCGTGTTCGTGGTCGCGTTGTCGCATCTGGTTTACATGACGTTTAACTGGCAAACGCTCGCCCGGCGTCTGGGAAAAAAGTCGGCAGACCTCGCGGTCGCGGCGTTGCGGATGACGTTTCCCGCTTCGTTCTGGTCGATGGTCTGCGCGTCGCTTGGGTTCGGCAGCCTTCTCATCGTTCAGGCGAAACCGTTGCGCGAGCTGGGATTTGGCGGCGTCCTGGGAAGCGTGGTTGCTTTGGTCTGCGCCTATCTGATTTACCCGCCGTTCCTGCGCTGGGCGGTGCCGCACGAAACCAAAGTCGTGGAGCTGGAACCACCGAGAAAATTTTGGATGCGTCGATACGCACTCCTTTCGTTAGGGATCATTGCGGCGAGCGCTCTCCTTGGGTTTGGAATAAAGAAGATCGATACCGACCCGAGCCTGCTCGATTATTTCAAGCCGAACCAGCCGTTACGCGATGGTTTGGAATATGTAGATCGAAACGGGGGCGCGAACCTGCTCCAGCTGGTGGTAGCCGCGGCGGATGGCAGTCCCCTGAACACAGACGCGGCTTATCAAAAAATGTGGTCGCTCCAGACCGCGCTCGAGAACTCTAAGAATGTCGGCACGGTGATCTCGCTGCCGACTCTGCTGGCGGAGGCCGATCGAGTGCCGTTCTCGTTCTTCTTCAGTTACGAAACGATCATGCGCAAATTAGAGGAGCCGCAGCACGCGCGGGTGGCGAAAAGTTTCGTGAACGCGAACCATACCCAGGCGGTGTTCATGCTTCGCATGATCGAATCCCAGCGAAAGGAATCCCGGCTCGAGGTGGTGAACGATTTGCGGAGCATCGTGCGCAAGCATGGATTCAAGCCCGTCCTAGTGGGCGGGATTTATTATCTCCAGGGCCGCCTCGGCCAATTGGTCGCATCGAGCCTCGTCACGGGCCTGTTTTGGTTGAATGTTTTGTTCATCGCGATCGCGTGGGTGGTAGCGCGCTCGGTTCGCGGAACGGTGGCGATGATCGTGAGCCTGAGCCTGGTGCCGCTGTGCATGCTGGGCGGAATCGGCTGGCTCCATGTCCCGATGGACGTGATCTCCTCACCCGCGACCAACGTCTGCATCGGCATCGCGATCGATTCGATGATTCATCTCGTCTTCGGCGTCCGCCGCGCCCAACGTGACGGAGCTAAAGGATGGAAAGCCTGGGTGGCCGCCCGCGAAGAACAATGGCGGGGGATTGTCTATTCCGATGTCATTATCGCGGCGGGATTCGCTATTTTCGCGCTCTCGGATTTTCCGCCGACGCAACGTTTCGGCCTGGTTGTGCTGGCCGGTTGCGTCATTGACATCCTCGCGAATTTATTCGTCCTGCCGCTTCTGGGCGGAGCCGAACTAAAGAAAGTAACGAAGTAGCGGATTTTGCTTCCCAGGCTTCGCCGCGCCTGATAAAACTCGGTCAGCGCGGGAGGGCGCATGGAATGAAAATTATCAGCATATTCAGTCTGGCAATCGCAGCGAGCTTTGGTTTGATGCAATCGGCGGAGGCTCGGGGAGGGCATTATTCGGGAGGCGCACATTTCTCCGGCGGCGCACATTTCTCGCCACCGGCACGCAGTTACGCGGGACCACGAAGTTACGCGCCCAGAAGCTATGCCGGGCCAAGCCGGAATTTTTCCGGTGCGGCGGGCCGCTATTATTCGCCGCGCGTTTCGTACGCGCCAAATAACCGCAGCTCGTTCGCGACGCGCCCGCGCTATTCGCCGACCACAACGGCGTTACGGAATCCGACCTACGGTTCTGGCTCGCGACGTTTTTCGGGCGATCGCACGGCGGCGTTCAATTCGCGCACATCACGCTCGAATGGGCAGCTCACGCCCGGAACCAGGACGGCGGCTAATCGTTCGCAGGGATTCAATCAAGGACGCGTCATCGCGCAACACAACGCAAGCAACTGGCACCGGAATTGGGACCGCGGGCGTGACCATTCCTGGCATGGGCATCGTTGTCATTTCCACAACGGCTTCTGGTTCATCTACGATCCGTTCCTCTGGTATCCCTACGGCTACGGATACGGTTACTATCCGTACGACTCCTATTACGACTCTTCGTATTACGGCTCCTCGTATTACGATAATGGCAGTTACCCCGTGAATGAATATGCGCCGGGACCGGCGACGACCCAATCGGAATACAGCGGCGACGCACGAGTGAGCGATGTGCAGGGCGCGCTGGCGCGGGAAGGATATTACGACGGCGCGGTCGACGGAGTGCTCGGCCCGGCCACGCGGAGGGCGTTGCGCAACTATCAGCGCGACCATCACCTCGATGTGACGGGCGGGATCAGCCACGGGGTAATCGAAGCGCTGCGGTTGCGCTGAGGTCGGAAGTCAGAGGTCAGATTAGAGAAACCATCCAGGCATGGTTCTGCGACGGCTCATTGTTTTCGTTCTGATCCTCGGCGGCGCGTCAACCCTGAAGCCGGCGGATGACGAGGATGCGGCGTTCAAGTTTCAGAACGTAGATTATTTCCATCGCTGGTCGGGCGGCACTCAGCACGAGTTCACGCCGGCGAAACAGGAAGATCTGGATCATTGGACCGACATGATCACCATCAACGCGTATCCGGACGTGAATGATGGTGAAAAATTGGCCGGGGTCGCGAACGCGGTCCTGGGAAATTATCAGCGCGCCGGCAAAGTTATTCGGACAAATTCAGTGCCGGCCACCGATAAAAGCCCGGCGGAGCATTTCATTGCTGTCTTTTTCACTCGGCCTGATTTTTCGGAAGCCGCGTTCGCGCGAATGATGCTTGTCGATGGCAAAGGACACTCGTTTGTTTATTCGCATCGGGTCTACGGAAACAACGCCGCGGACGAGATGGGCGCATGGTTAAAGGGTAACGGCGAGAAAACGGAAAAGGCGCTCATGGATTGGGAGCCGCCGAGCCGGTAAAATTGCGAAAACTCTTCGGTGCGCGAAACTGTGGCTGATGTCATTCGCGCAGGTCCTCGATAGTTTGGCGCTGCGGAAATCGCCCCTTCCGCGGCGGTTCGCCGAACTCATTCTGCCGAAATCGGACGCGGAGCTGGAAGCGCTCGCGCAACAGGCGCATGCGCTCACCCTGAAAAATTTCGGAAGAACGATGCGGCTGTTCGCGCCCCTCTATCTTTCGAACGAGTGCATCAATAATTGCCGTTACTGCGGGTTTTCGCGCGATAATCCGATCTTGCGCGTGACCCTGAGCGTCGAACAGGTCGTCGCGGAAGGCCGGCATCTGGCGGCGGAAGGATTCCGTCATGTTCTCCTGGTGGCGGGCGAACATCCGAAATTCGTGAGTCAAAGTTATCTTGCCGATTGCGTGCGGGCGCTGGCGCCGGATTTCTCGTCGATCTCGATCGAAGTCGGGCCAATGGAAACCGCGGACTATCTTCCCATCGTCGAAGCCGGCGCGGAAGGCCTCGTCGTTTACCAGGAAACCTACGACCGCGAGACCTACGCTGAACTGCACACCGCTGGACCGAAACGCGATTTCAACTGGCGGCTCGATTGCGCACAACGCGGTTACGATGCGGGATTTCGCCGGCTCGGGATCGGCGCGCTTTTTGGTCTCTGTCGCTGGCAGGAAGAAGCGGTCGCGCTCGCGGCGCATACGGAATATTTGCTGAAACACTGCTGGCAGGCGCAGATCACGGTGAGTCTGCCGCGGTTGCGCCCCGCCGCCGGCGAATTTCATCCGCCGTTCTCAATGAGCGACCGCGAGCTGGCGCAATTGATTTGCGCGTTTCGGATCGCGTTTCCGGAAGTGGGGATTGTGTTGAGCACGCGTGAGCGCGCGGCGTTACGCGATGCGCTTGCGCCTCTCGGCGTCACGATGATGAGCGCCGGCAGTCACACCGAGCCCGGCGGTTACACGCATCAGGGGACGGATGAACTGCATCGCACCGTGCGCGGTCGAATTGTCGCGCCGGAGTTTGAAAACGGCGAGGACATGGTCGCGACCGGCCAATTCGAGATCAGCGACGGCCGGTCGCCCGCGGAGGTGGCGGACGCCTTGAAGCGGCGCGGGTTCGAGCCGGTCTGGAAAGATTGGGACGCCGCCCTGCTGGCGACATGAATCTGTGGGTCAACGGCGAACGCGCCGAAGTAGATGGCCTAACGAGTATCGCCGAGCTTGCGAGCCATTACGGGTTGAAGCCGAACAGCGTATTGATCGAGCACAATGCCCTCGCGCTTCATCAGCGCGAATGGTCGGACCGCAAACTCGCAGACGGCGATCGAGTCGAGTTTGTCCGCGTCGTGGCCGGCGGTTAGCGCCGCGCCGCGACCGCCAATCGCAATCCGAGAAAAATAAAGAGCGAACCAACCGCGCGATTCAGCAGGGCGGTCACTGTCGGACTCTCGCGGAGCCGCGCGCTGAACGCGCTCGAGAACCACGCCAGGATCAAACACCAGATCGTGCCGGTGGTGACGAAGGTGAGTCCCAGAACGACAAACGCGATTGTCTTTGAGGGCGCGTTGGCGTCGATGAACTGCGGGAGAAACGCGAGGAAGAACAGCGCGACCTTCGGGTTCAAAATGTTGGTCACGATTCCCTGGCGAAACGCCGGCGCGGCACCGCGCCGCTTGAAATGCGCGGGCATCGCAAGCTCATCCTGTTTTTCGAGCAGCGCGCGCACGCCGAGAAAAATCAGATAGGCGGCGCCGGCCAGTTTCACGAACGCAAAGGCCCACGCAGAAGTCGCCAGGACCGCGGACAAGCCAAGCGCGGCGGCGCAGGTGTGGAAAATACTTCCGACCGAAATGCCGAGCGCGGAGGCGACGCCGGCTCGACGTCCATGAGCAACGCTGCGTCCGAGAATGTAAAGTGTGTCCGGTCCCGGTGTCAGATTCAGCAAAACACCGGTGGTGATGAAGAGCGCGAAATCGTGAATCCCAAACATGAAGGGAAAATGCTGAAATCCTGAAAATCTGAAAAGCTGAAACTGTTTTAGGATTTCAATCTTTCAGTTTCAGCGTTTCAGTGTTTTACGGTTTCAGTGTTTATGGATCGGTCCCGTTATCCCTGGAAAATTTTCTGGCTGCTCTTGTTTGGGTCCGTCGTCGGCGTGGCCGGTCTGTTGCCCTATCTGCTGACGCTTTTTCGAAAAATACTTTCGGGCGGCTCGTTGCCCATGCCGCTGCCAGTTCTAATTACCGTGCAGATAATGCAGAATATAATTCTGTTTGCCGGATTCATTTCGTTAGGCCTGCTCCTGGCGCCGAAGGCCGGCATCGAGATGCCGGTCTTGGAACGATGGTTTTACGGACGCGCCACGCCCTTGTCGAAAAATGCGGCGCGGCTACCGCTCCTCGCGGGCGTGGCCGTGGCAGCGCTGCTTTTGGTCATCTTTTATGCGTTTTTTCTTCCGCGCATTCCTGAATGGCCGATGGGCGTGGAAGCAGCGATGCCGATTTGGAAGCGCGTTCTGGCCTGCCTCTACGGTGCGATTAACGAGGAAATCGTGGCGCGATTGTTTGCTTTGTCATTGTTTCTCTGGCTCCTGAGAAGAATCACCCGTGCACAAACTCCGCAGGCGAGTCCCGTTATTTTTTGGATCGCAAATGTGATTATCGCCGGACTTTTCGCCGCCGGACATGTTCCCGCCGCGAAAATCTTTCTGCCGCTCACGCCGCTGGTCTGGGCCGCGATCTTTTCCATCAATGGAGGAGCGTCGCTGGCTTTCGGTTATCTCTGTTGGAAGCGCGGTTTCGAGGCCGCGATCCTGGCGCACTTCTCGGCCGATTTCACCCTGCACGTGATCGGGCCGATGTTTTTCCGGGGCTAACGTCAGGCGCGCGCTTTCACGACCACGCGCATCCCATCTTTCTGGATAACCGTGATCGGCGTTTCGGCGGGAACGAATTCGCCTTCGGTGATGACGTCAACTACGTGATCGGCGAAACGCCCTTTGCCGCTCGGGCGCAGCATCGTTTGCGCGGTGCCCTCCATTCCGGGAGAAAGATTGAGCGCGGTCGCGAATTCGCGCGGAGCGCCGGCCAGCGACGGCCCGGGCGGATTCGTCGTCATGAGCGCGAAATGGCGGTAGAGATTGGTCTTCGGAAGATATCGCGCGAGGACGATGATGATCAGCGTCGCCGCGAGCAAAGTGAAAAACAGATTGCGTAACGGGACCGCGAGCATGTCGCCGGTCGGGAAAAATGTTTCGCCGGGATAGCGATCGATCATGGCCCAGAGCAGCGACGCCAGCATGAGAAAGACGCCGACTACGCCGAACACAATGGTGGAGTGCGCGAAGAAAAGAATTTCGATGAGGACGAAAACGACGCCGAGAACGAAGAGGCCCACGACTTCCCATCCCGCGAGCCCGGCGAGATAATGACCGGCGAAGAAAAGCGCGAAGCAAATCGCGGCGATGATCCCCGGCATACTGGCGCCTGGCATTTTGAATTCCAGATACGCGCAAATAATTCCGAGCAAGAGAAGCGCGGGCGCGAACGCTGTGATCCAAAACGCCAGCCGCTCGAATCCGCTCGGCTCGACGGCGACGAGCGCGCCTTTCAGTCCGGCTTTCTTCGCGAGATCTTCCACCGAGTCCGCGATGCCGTCGGCCAGGAGCGGTTTGCCGTTGATGTTCTCGGTCGCTTCCTGGGCATTCAACGTCAACAGCGTTCCTTTCGCGTGGACGACGCGCTCGCCGATGCGCACTTCCTTTTCCTTGTTCATGAACGCTTCGCCGATGTCGGGATTGTGTCCGTTGCGCGTGGCGGAATTGCGGACTAGAGCGGACCAATAGGAGAGCGTCTTGTCTTTCTCGGTCCCGGTAAGCTCAGCGCCGCTGGCAAGAACAGGAGCAGCGGCGCCGATCGCACTCACCGGCGACATATAAATGTGACGCGTCGCCAGGGCGATGAGCGAGCCAGCCGAGCCGGCGTTGGAATTAATGAACGTGTAGGTGGGAATGGTGGTGCGGTTCAGGACCGCGCAGATGTCGGCTGCGGCATCGAGCCGGCCGCCATAGGTATTCATGTCGATGATGAGCGCGCTCGCGCCGGCGTTCTCAGCGGCCTTGACGGCCCGCCGCAAAAACAAATGCAGTGGCGGAGAAATTTCTCCGCTGAGGGCAACCACGACTGTGTCGCCCTTGCGCACGACTTCGCGCGCGTGCGCCGCAGGGACAACCGCTGCGAGACCGAGGACCAATAGCGAAAGCCGGAACAAAATTCTCATCAAAGGGTCGCTTCTCGCGTAATTTGAATCGCGACCGGCGGTAACACGAGCGAAAAGTAAAACCCGCATGGGAACGATCCCGACACAGACCATCGAGCAGATTGCGGCCGCGAACGACATCGTGGAAGTGATCGGCACGTATTTCCCGCTCAAGCGCGCGGGTTCGACGTTCAAGGCCCTCTGTCCGTTTCATCAGGAAAAAACGCCGTCGTTTACGGTCAGTCCGTCGCGGCAAACGTTTCATTGTTTCGGCTGCGGCGCGGGCGGAAGCGTTTTCCGGTTCGTGATGGATTACGAGCATCTCGATTTTCCCGCGGCGGTGAAGAAGCTGGCGACCCGGGTGGGAATTCCAGTGATCGAAGAACGGACCGTCAGCAGTGCGGACGAGGATCGCCAACACGAAACGCGGCGGGCGCTGGTTCAATTGCACGCGGAAGCGGCGGAATGGTTTCACGAAAATCTGGTGAAGAAAAAAATCGGCGAGCCGGCCCGGGAATACTTGAAAGGGCGGGGGATCGACAAGCGGATCGCGAAGGATTGGCAGATCGGGTTCGCGCCGCAAAGCTGGGACGCGTTTCTGAGTTGGGCGCTCGAGCGCGGTTATCAGCAGCGATTGCTTTTGGATAGCGGACTCATCACCCGGCGCGAGGAAAGCGACAACAAAGCCTACGACCGATTCCGGAACCGGATCATGTTCCCGATCCACAACGACGTTGGCGAAGTGATCGCGTTCAGCGGCCGCATTCTCCCGCCTTCGCCAAGCCTACGGCGGGCAGGCGACAAGGAGGCCGAGGCGGCGAAATACGTGAACTCGCCCGAGACGCCGCTCTTCCGAAAAGGTCGCGTGCTTTTCGGCCTGCACAAAACCAAGCGCGGATTGATCGAGGCGGATTGTGCGATTGTCTGCGAAGGGCAGCTGGATTTGATCACGCTCTTCGAAGCTGGGATCGCGAATGTGGTCGCGCCGCAGGGAACCGCGTTCACCGAACAGCAGGCGCGCATTTTGAAACGGTTCGTCAGCGACGTCGTTCTCTGTTTCGATGCCGATGCGGCGGGGCAAAAAGCGGCCGAGCGTTCGCTCGACGCGCTGCTCCAAAATAATCTCGTGGTTCGCGTCGCGGAAATGCCGGCCGGCGAAGATCCCGATTCAATGATTCGCAAACGCGGCCGGGAAGAATTCGAGAAACTGGTGAGCGGCGCCCGTGATTTCTTTGATTGGTGGATCGAGCGTGAAACGAGTGCGGCCGATTTGGATTCGCTCAGCGCAAAAATGCAGCTGGCTCAGCGACTCGCCGAAACGATCGGCCGGGTTCAGGATCCGCTGATGCGTGGTGAAGTAGCGAATCGCGCCAGCGCGCGGATCGGCGTGCCGCGAGGCGATTTCGACCGGTTGCTCTCCAGACCGAGTCGCGACCGTTTTTCAATCGATGATGGCGAAACGCGCCCGGAAAAGCTGGCACCTCCGCGTCACGATATCGCGATACTGTGCCTGCTGGCATTGCGTCATGAAGAGGCGCGAGAATTTCTGCTCGCGCAAGACTGGCGCGAGATGCTGGGGCATACGCCTGATTCCCAAATGCTGGCCCGAATTCTCGAAAACGATCTGCGGCCGGACGATCCGGCATCGCTCAACGCGTTCATGGCAAAGCTCAGTCCGGGTGAAGAGGCGCTTGTTTCCGGTTGGCTTCTCGAAAAGATGCCGCCCAACGGGTTGGAGGTCGCCCAGGGTTTCTGGAACGGGCTTCGGCAAGCGGCATTACGCCGCCAACTTCAGATCGCGGAAGGCCGAATGAAGCTGCCGCGTCTGACCACGGGCGAGGCCATGGCTTTGCAGAAACAAATTCTTGACCTTACGGAGCAACTCCGCGACCTTTCCGCGTTTTCGTCCGCCCGCGTGCTCGGCAACTGAACTGCTGCCGTTGAGGGGGCGGAAAAGGCCGGCGAGCCGGCTTGAAAACAGCGATACCTCTAAAGCACTCAAGACTTGGCAACTCACTCGAGAAAACAGACACGACGCGGAGCCCGACCGTCTCCGAAAAAGCCGGCCAAAACAAAGCGGCCCCAAAAGGCGAAGGCAAAACGAAAAGCTGCGCCCAAACCCGCGAAACGAATCGCCGTCCGCAAGAGTCCGGGTTCGAAGAAAAAGAAAATTTCCGCGCTGCCCGCGACGAGACAATTAAACGGCGCTCGAGATTCCGATGCCGAAGAAATGTTGCCGCCTGCGGGCGGCACCGATGTGCAGACGCGCATCCGCGAATTGATCAAGCTGGCGAAAGAGCAGGGTTACCTCACCTTCGACGATCTGAACGAAGCGCTTCCGCCAGACATAAGCGATGCGGATGAGCTGGACGCGATCCTGACGCGTCTGCGCCGGATGGAGATCGACATCATCGAGGCGTCCGAGGTCGATCGCTACAAGGACGGGAAGAAGGAGGCGGAGGACGACGAAGAGGAAAAGCCGGAGCCGAAGCTCGATATCCTCGACGACCCGGTGCGGATGTATCTCAAGCAAATGGGTCAGGTGCCGTTGCTGACCCGCGAGCAGGAAGTGGAGATTTCGAAGCGAATCGAAGAGGCGGAGATCATGGTCCAGCGATTGATCAACCGTTTCGGTTTTATCGCGCAGGCGCATCTCGATCTCGCCCAGAAATTGACGGAGGGCGGCGAGCGTTTCGATCGGGTGATTCTCGACAAGAAAATCGAGAGCCGGGAGCGCTACATGAAAATGTTGCCGCGGCTCTGCAAACAAGTGGCGAAGTTTAGCAACGGGATTCGCCAGCAGTATTCGCAAATCCTGCACGGGCCCAGCCGGCGCGATGCGCGCAAGGCGAAGGCGTTCCAGAAAGCGGTCACGGCGTTACAAAAGCTTTACCCGAAATTCTATTTCAAACAGAAGGTGACCGAGGAATTCGTCCACCTCGCGGATGAGCGTTACCAGGCGCTGACGCATTTGCAGGGCGAAATCAGCAAGCACCCGAAGGACAACGGCGCGCGTTCGCCGCTCGGGATCAAAACGCGCGATCTGGAAAGCTCGCTCTGGCTTTCGCTCGCGGAATACGCCGAGCAATATCGCTCGTTGAAGAGCTGGCTGCACAAGGCGCTCCGGGCCAAGACGGAAATGGTGGAAGCCAATCTGCGGCTCGTCATTTCCATCGCGAAAAAGTATACGAACCGCGGTCTGTCGTTCCTCGACCTGATCCAGGAAGGCAACATGGGGTTGATGAAGGCGGTGGAGAAATTCGAGTATCGCCGCGGCTATAAATTTTCGACCTACGCGACCTGGTGGATTCGCCAGGCAATCACGCGCTCGATCGCCGACCAGGCGCGGACGATTCGGATTCCCGTGCACATGATCGAGACGATCAACAAATTGATGCGCGTGCAGAAGCAGCTCGTCCAGGAATACGGACGGGAGCCGACTCCGGAAGAAGTGGCGGAAGAGATTCTGCTGCCAGTGGATCGCGTCCGGGCCGTTTTGAAAATGGCGCAGCAACCGATCTCGTTGCAATCGCCGGTGGGCGAGAGCGAGGAAACGAATTTCGGCGATTTCATTGAAGACAAGGGCGCCGAGAACCCGAGCGACATGACGGCGATCGTGCTGTTGAAGGAGAAGATCAAGGATGTGCTGGAGACGTTGACCGATCGGGAGCGGCAGGTGCTCGAGCAACGCTTCGGTTTGGTGGATGGATACAGCCGCACCCTGGAAGAAGTAGGCCGCCAATTCCGGGTTACCCGCGAACGAATCCGGCAAATCGAGGCTAAAGCGCTCCGCAAGATGCGGCACCCGACGCGTATCCGGCAGCTCGAAGGGTTCCTCGAAGCGGCCGAAACCTGATCGACTTTGCAACTTTCCCCCGGTAACGGAGTTAAATCACCGCCATGAAACGCGAAGAAGACGAGAAGCTCTGGGATTTACTCGGTCATGCGACCGAGCCGACGGCCTCGCCCTTTTTCGCCCGCAATGTCCTGCGCAAGTTGCGCGAGGCTCAGGGCGAATCTTCGCCGAACCGCAGCTGGTATTTGCGGTGGCTCGTTCCCGCTGCCGGCGTTGCCGTGGTAATTATCGCGGGCCTGGCTTTGCCGACGCAAATCATCAAGCAACAGCGTTCGGATTCCCGACTTGAAATTGTTGCCTTGGCGGACGGCCAGGACAACGATTTGATGGCTGATCTCGATGATTTGATGGGTTCCGACGACAACGCTCTCGACGAGAGTGTTCTGCTCTAGGCCGCGGCCAAAAAAATTGAGCTGGCCAAGTTTCAGCCAGCTCAATCCGGAGAAGCGTTCTCGCTAAGTCTTAATAGTAGCGCAGGGTCCGATACGGCCGGTGATACCGGTAATACCGACGATGATGATAATATCGCGGCCCGGCGTAAACCACCGCCCGCGGATACCCATAGCCGTAGCCGTACGGATAACCGTAACCATAGCCATATCCATACGGATAGCCGTACCCGTAGCTGAAGCCGACCGGGAAACCGAATCCGATTCCGACTGAAACTCGCGCCTCACTCCGCGGCACGGCCGCGAACGAAAACGCGCCAACTGCGATTGCGATCAACAAAGTTTTTTTCCAGTTCATGATAATGCCTTTCAATGAATGCCGATAACTTATCACGAATTTGGACGCGATGTTGTTAGAAAATATTCAAGCGCTCGCCGCTTCATAAGTTGGGTATCCGACAAGAAAGATGTCGTGGCCGATTCTCCCATATTGAATGAGGCTCACGCGGGCAGCGCTCTGCGTCGAATCTGCGCCCGCTCCGGCGAATGCGACCGTCGGGCCGCCGGTGAAAGTTGGGGCGATGTAGATTTGGACCTTGTCGATCAAGCGCTCATCCAAAGCCTGGCCGAGAACGTTGCCACCGCCTTCGATCAGCACACTCGTGATTTCGTTCGCTCCGAGTTTGCGGAGCAAATCGCGCAGGCCAATGTCGCGATAAACAGTGGTAAATTTTGCGAAGCGATCGGCGAAAATGCGGGCCGCGCGCGGCAGCTTCCCCGAACGCGAGACGACGATGCGTCGCGGCTGTTTCGCTCCGGGTTTTCCCCGAACGGTCAACCGTGGATTATCGGCGCGAATTGTTTCAGCACCGACCAGGATGGCATCGACGCTTGCGCGTAACTTTTGCGCATCGCGCCGCGCCGCAGGCGAAGTAAGCCATTGTCCTTCCGATGGTGGCGCCGTCAGACGTCCGTCGAGACTCATCCCGCATTTCGCGATGACAAACGGAATCCTGGCCTGGATCCATTTGTTGTAACTTTCATTCAGATCGGTGCACTCGGCCGACAGAACTCCAACCCCGACGGCGAAGCCGGCTTTCCTGAGCAGCTCGATTCCGCGACCAGAATGTTTCGGGTTTGGGTCGATGGCGCCGATGACCACTTTCCGCAGGCCCGACCTGATAATTGCGTCGGTGCACGGACCGGTTCGGCCAATCGTCGAGCAGGGCTCGAGAGTCACGTAAAGAATCGCGCTTCTCGGAATCTCGTGGCCGAACCTGGTCAGGCATTCGATCTCCGCGTGCGGTAAGCCGACGCCGCGATGATGACCTCGAGCCACAATTTTATTTTTCGAGACGAGCACCGCGCCGACGGCGGGATTTGGACTCGTTAGGCCAGCGCCTTTGCGCGCTTCCGCGAGGGCGGCTCGCATGAATCGCTCGTCGTCATTTAGGGTCGCCATTCTCGTCAGCAATATCGTGGAGAACAGACGAAGGCAACTGTTTGCACTCCGATTCGTCGTGTGAAGTTGTGGCGCAGCATGCAACCGTGCCCAAGCGACAAATGTGTGACAAATCGGCGTAATTCGTCCCGGTCAGATAACCGCATCTCCGCATTTCAAGATCATTATTTTCAATTACTTACGCCGACAGTTAGGTGCGTCGAAGCTTCTGGCATTCCTTCCGCTTTTAAATCGCCGTCCTTTCAAACAACCATCAAAGGAGAATGCATATGAGTTTAATTCGTTACCAAATCCCGAGTTCCGCGATGTGGCCTTCGCTGAATCGCTGGGCCAATCTGCGGGATGATCTTGATACGCTGCTGGAGCTGCCGTTCTTGACCGGCGCGCCGCAGACGCAACTGTTTACCGGCTGGACGCCGGCGCTCGATCTCTATCAGAACAACGATAACGTCATCGCGGTCGTCGAGCTTCCCGGCCTGCGCAAGGAAGATATCGAAATTTCGCTGCACGACGGCACCCTGACGATCGGCGGCGAACGAAAATCTGAAACCAATGCGAATGGCGAAAACGCCACCCGGACCGAGCGCTTCACCGGCAAGTTCCGCCGCAGCATCACGCTGCCGACGCGCGTCGACGCGAACAAAGTGAATGCCACCTACAAGGACGGCATCCTCACCGTTACGCTGCCGAAAGCGGAAGAGGCGAAGCCGAAGCAGATCCAAGTCAACGTCAGTTAAGAAATTTCAACGAAAGGAAAAAAACCGAATGAATACTTTGGTTCGTGAAAATCGCAGCGCTTCCTCGAATGGCGAGCGCGCCCAGGAACAGTTTATGACGCCGCCGGCCACCGTTCTCGAGAACGCGGATGGTTACATGCTGGAAGTCGAAATGCCGAGCGTGAACAAGGAGACGCTCGAGATGTGGGTCGAGAACAATGAGCTGACCATCGTCGGGCGGCGCTCCATGCCCGTCGTCGAAGGCACGTTGCTCCATCGCGAATCGCGCTCGGAAAATTTCCGACGCGCCTTCGAGCTCGATCCGTCGATCGACGCCGACAAGATTAGCGCAAAAATCGAGCAGGGCGTTGTGCGCCTGACCCTGCCCAAGGCAGACCAGGTCAAGCCGCGCAAGATCACGGTCGCTTAATTTCAGGCGAGTTGGGTTAGTTACACAGGCCGCAAGCCGCGAGGTTTGCGGCCTGTTGTTCTTTTGCGGAGTCGCGAGCTTTTCTACTTGGCGAACTTCACCACCGCACGTACTAAGAAGGCCCTCCCTATGGCTACAAAAACTGAAGAAAAATCCGCCCAGGACAAAGTCACCGCCGCCCGCGACAAGAACCTCGATCTTGCGCTCCAGCAGATTGCGAAGGATTACGGCGACGGCGCCATCATGCGGCTCGGCGACGCGACGATTGTCGACATTGATGTAATCCCCACCGGCAACATCCTGATCGATCGCGCCCTCGGAGTCGGTGGATTTCCGCGGGGTCGCGTAGTGGAAGTTTACGGACCGGAATCGTCTGGCAAAACCACGCTCACGCTCACCGTTATCGCCCAAGCCCAGAAGCGTGGGGGCCTGGCGGCGTTCATCGACGTCGAGCACGCACTCGACCCGCAATATGCGCGTCGCCTCGGCGTGAACATGGACGACTTGCTCGTCTCGCAGCCGAGCTCCGGCGAAGAAGCGCTTCGGATTGTCGAAACGCTCGTGCGCTCAAACGCGCTCGACGTCATCGTCCTCGATTCGGTCGCGGCTTTGGTCACCAAGCAGGAACTCGAAGGCGAGATCGGCGACTCAACCGTCGGTGCTCAGGCGCGCCTGATGAGCGCCGCCATGCGCAAATTGACGTCCCTTATTTCAAAGGCGCGGACGTGTTGCGTATTCACGAACCAGATCCGCGAGAAGATCGGTGTCATGTTCGGCAATCCGGAAACCACTCCCGGCGGCAAAGCGCTGAAGTTTTACGCGAGCGTCCGAATCGACATCCGCCGGATTGGCGCGATCAAACAGACGGACGGAACGGTTACCGGAAACCGGACCCGCGTGAAAGTGGTGAAGAACAAAGTCGCGCCGCCGTTCACCGAAGCCGAGTTCGACATCATGTACAACGAGGGTATTTCCTCGACCGGCGCGCTCCTCGATCTCGCGCTCGAGAAACAGATCATCGAGAAGCGCGGCTCGTGGCTCAGCTACAAAGGCACGCAGCTCGCCCAGGGTCGCGATGCCGGTAAAGACGCGCTGAAGAACGATCCCGCGCTTTACGAAGAGATCGAGGCCGCAGTGAAAGCCAGGCTCGACGAAGAGAAGAAGTAGGCTCGCTGCCTCTTCTTCGCTTCGAATCGTTTGTCGGCGGTCATAGACCGCCGCTACAGTGCTATCGATCATGACCGCAGCCGAAATCCGCCAATCCTTTTTCGATTTCTTTCGCGAGAAAAAGCACACGATTGTGCCTTCGGCGTCGTTGCTGCCGGATTCGCCGAACCTGCTTTTCACGAACGCGGGGATGAACCAGTTCGTTCCGATTTTCCTGGGACAACAAAAGCCGGCGTGGAATCCGCCACGCGTCGCCGACACGCAAAAATGCATCCGCGCCGGCGGCAAACACAACGACCTCGACGACGTCGGGCTCGACACGTATCACCACACGTTTTTCGAGATGCTCGGCAACTGGAGCTTCGGCGATTACTTCAAGAAGGAAGCGATCGAATGGGCGTGGGAATTGGTTGTCGAGCGCTGGGAACTTCCGGCCTCGCGCCTTTACGCCACGGTTTACATGCCCGGGCCTGACGAACCGAGCGAGTTCGACCAGGAAGCGCACGATCATTGGGCGCGCATGTTCGAGAAAGCGGGGCTCGATCCCGCCATTCACGTCGTCAACGGCAACAAGAAAGACAATTTCTGGATGATGGGCGACACCGGCCCGTGCGGTCCGTGCTCGGAGTTGCATGTCGATCTCACGCCGGCCGGCGACACGCAGGGATCGCTCGTCAACGCCGGCGACGCGCGTTGCATCGAGATCTGGAACCTCGTGTTCATCCAGTTCAACGCGAACGCCGACGGGACCTTCTCGCCATTGCCGCAACGCCACGTCGATACCGGCATGGGCCTGGAGCGGATCACCGCAATGATCCAAGGCACAAAAAATTTCACCGATTTCACTGGGATCATCTCGAACTACGAGACTGATGTCTTCCGCCCGATCTTCGATGAACTGGAGAAGCTGAGCGGGAAGACTTATCAATCGACTCTTCCCATTGTAGGGCAAGCGCTCCGCTTGCCAGAATCTGGAGAAGGCAGCCGGAGCGGCCGCCCTACAAATGAAGAGCAGGAAAAGATCGACATCGCCTTCCGCGTGATCGCCGATCATATTCGCACCCTCAGCTTCGCCATCGCCGACGGCATCCAACCGAGCAACGAAGGGCGCGGGTATGTTCTCCGCCGCATTCTCCGCCGCGCCGTCCGCTACGGGCGCACGCTCGGATTTCACGAACCATTTTTCTACAATCTGACCGACGTCCTTGTCCGCACGATGTCTGACATCTTTGTTGAGCTGCGTCAGCAGCGAGCCGAAATCAAGGAAACGCTGCGCCGCGAGGAAGAAGGGTTCAACAAGACGCTCGACAAGGGAATCGAATTGTTCGAGCGCGAGACTTCGAAAGGTATCTCAACAATTTCCGGCGAATTCGCCTTCCGCCTCTATGACGAACAGGGATTCCCCTTCGATCTTACCGAATTGATGGCACGGGAACGCGGCCTCGCGATTGACACTGCGGGATTCGAGAAGTTGATGGAGGCACAACGCACCCGCGCGCGTTCCGCTCAGAAAAAGAGCGCGATTGAGCTCGCACAAACCGACGAAAACGTTTCCACAAGTTTCCTTGGTTACGATCGCGACCAAGCCGATGCGCAGGTCGTCGCGGTTGTGCCTGCGAAAGGGAAAGCGGCGGTGATTCTCGACAAATCAGTTTGTTACGCCGAGATGGGTGGACAGGTCGGCGACAAGGGCAGATTAACGCTCGACAATCGTAATTGGAGCATTGCGAATACCCAAAAATCGGGCGGCGCGTTTTTGCATTTGCTCGAAGATGAGAACGGACCGGAACCCGGGGCGCGTGTCACCATCACGATCGACGCTCCTCGGCGTCGAGCGATCGAGCGGCATCACACCGTGACGCACGTTTTGCATTGGGCTTTGCACGAAAAAGTGCGCAAGGCCGCGACCCAAAAGGGGAGTTACGTCGGTCCGGAGAAATTGACGTTCGATTTTTCTAGCGCGGCGCTGACTGCGGAGCAGAAACGGCAGGTTGAAAAACTGGTGAACGAGAAGGTCGCGGAGAATGCGCCGGTTTCGTGGACGGAGATTCCGTACGCGGAAGCGAAGAAGCGATCGGATATTCAGCAGTTCTTTGGCGACAAATACGGCGAGACCGTGCGGGTGGTGCAGATCGGCGGAGAAGAGGGACAGCTGAACGGCTATTCGATGGAATTGTGCGGCGGCACGCATGTTCGCGCAACGGGCGACATCGGATCGTTTCGGATCGTGCGGGAAGAAGCGATCGCAGCCGGGATTCGACGCATCGAAGCGGTCGCGGGCGCCGCGGCCAAAGAATGGGCGAAGCAGGAAGCCGAACGACAACGGGAAAAGTTCGAGGCCTTGGCGCGGAAGAAGAGCGATATCGCAGCGCTTCCGCCGTTTGCAGCTGACGGCGCAACTGCGGCGATGCTCGAACAAATCGACGCGCGTGCCGCGCATTTGGAGAAAATCGAAGCCGACGTTCACGAATGGCAGAAGCAGCAGGCGAAGGCGTCGGAAGCCGATTTAAAGAACCGCGCGGCGGCGACGGCGAAGGAGCTTCGTGAAGCTCACAGCGAAGCGAAATCGATTATCGCAACAATCCCGGATGCTGACGGGAAATTATTGCAGAATGTCGTCGACACGCTGAAGTCGCATTTCAAAGGCCCGATATTTTTGGCGGGCGCAGCCGATGGCCGCGTCGCGTTGGTCGCGTCAGTGCCAAAGGAGCTGACGTCGCAATTTCAGGCGAACAAGTTGATCCAGGAAATCGCGCCGATTGTTGGCGGAAAAGGCGGAGGCCGGCCGGATAACGCGCAGGGCGCGGGGAAAGACGTGTCGAAGATCGACGAAGCGCTGGCCCGCGCGCGAGAGATTTTGTTGTAGCGGCGGTCTATGACCGTCGACGTTTTTTGATTGTTCCTTCGGCGGTCATAGACCGCCGCTACAACTTACGGCAAGAGCAGGGTCGCGATCGCAGTCGCAGCGACGCCGAATCCCAGCACGAAGAGATAAACGAAGCTGCCGAGCGTGAACTTGAACAGGCTCATGAACCAGCCCTGGCGATAGACGGCCTGGATCGACAGGAAGATCTGGACGAAGACCAGCGCGCACATGAGCAGCGTGAGCAGGACCTGCGGCGTTCCAGGAATCCAGGCGTGCAGGCCCATGGAAGCCAGGACCACGATTATGGTCGCGAGATAGAAGAACGCGTGAATGTTCAGCGCGTAAACCAGGTGTTCGATGTAGAAACGTTTCTGGCGCACATAAAGAATCTTCAGGACGAACGCGAAGATCGGGATGCAGAAGAGCATCATCGTGGAGAGATTGCTCCGGAGCGTTTCGAGAAACAGCTTCGACTTCGTGCCGCCCTCGCCGATCTTGTCCTTGATCCGCTGCTCCATCCATTTTTCGAACGGCGTTTGGGCTTCATGTTTGTCCGCGCCGAACTGCATGTGAGGCCGGTTCTTCGCTTTCTCCGCAACATCTTTCCCAATCTCTTTCTCGACCATCTCGTTGATCGCAGTGTCCAGATTCTTGGGCGAACCGCTGGGCTGCGCTTCTGCCGGCGGCGTCGGTTCCGGCGGTGACGCTGGTTCTATCTGCGGCGCGCTTTCCATCGGTATTTCCGAAGGAGTAGCGGTCGCATCGGGCTTCTCTTTTTTCTTGTCGGTTGAGAAGTTGAAGAACGGGTGCTTCTTCTTTTGCCGTTCGCGCAGTTTCTCCACCTTGGCGTCGAACACGGCGCGTTGTTCCGGCGTCATGTCCTCGCGTTTGATCGTGTTTGATTCCGAAACGGGAATGAGCCGGGCAGAAAGAAAAAAGGCGATGCTGACCAACAGGTAGAGCCGCAACGGATGAACGACGCGGACGCGGTGGCCCTCGAGGAACTTGTTAGTGAGACGGCCGGGCCGCCACAGGAGGAGGCCAAGCGACTGGATGAACTTCGAGTCCCAGTTCAGGAACGAATCGAGAACGTCGACGATGACGTGGCGGAACGAACGGTGATAGTTCACCGCGGCCTGCCCACACTTCGAGCAGTAGTGCCCGCGCAATTCCTCGCCGCAATTCTCGCAATGGGTCAGCGGCGGGTCTTCTTTTTTTGGTTTCTTGCGCCAGCCGAAGCGCCGTTTCTTTGGCCGGCCTTCCTCCATCGCGGAAGCGACGGCGTCGCCTACGATCGCCTGTTCGGTTTCATCCGCCATGACGCGGGGCTTTCATTTGATCGCGGCCCAGACGCGGTGGACGTCGTCGTGGTCCTCGAGCGTTTGGAGAAATTCGCCGGTGTGCTGCCGCTGTTCGTCGGTTAATTCCGGAAAGCTTTTGGCGATGTAACCAAGCTCGCTGGTGACGACGGTCCAGCCGTCAGTCGCCAGCCATTGGGTGACGGCGTGCAGATCGCCGCGCTCAGTGATGAAACGCGCGCCCGCCGTTCCTTCGGGAATATCGTCGTTCTCCGCGTGCGAAAGCGGCTCTACATTTTGAGCGTTCGCTTCGATCGCGGCCGCTTCAATGTCCGCGCTCGGATCGGCATGATGCGCGTCGACGAGGCCGACGTGATCGAAGAGAAATTTGTTGCTGCCGGGCGCGCCGAGCTGGCCGCCTTTTTTGAACAGGACGCGGATTTCGGGCGCGGTCCGGTTGTTGTTGTCGGTCAGCACCTCGACAATGATCGGCACTTTGTTTGGCGCGTATCCTTCGAACACGACATGCTCCATGACGAGTTTGTCGTCGCCAATCCCCGCGCCTTTCTTGATCGCGCGCTCGATCACGTCGCGCGAGACGCTGGCCTTGCGTGCTTTCTCGACGACGGCGGCGAGCCGCGCATTCCCGGCGGATTCGGCTCCGCCGAGCTTTGCCGCGACCATGATTTCCTTCACGAGCTTGCCGACGACCTGGCCCTTCTTCAGTCCGGCGACTTCTCGTTTCGCGTGCAGCCATTGGCGACCCATGACTTGGGTTTAACAGTTGCCGCGCACCTGAGCAAGCGGGCCGCTTCTGTAGCCGTCGCCCTGTGGGCGACGCGAGAACGGCGTCGCTAATGCCGCGCTTCGCACAGCGAAGCGGCTACAGAAGAGCGTTTACTCGCGAAAGAGAAACAGCGCCGCAGTTCCGAGAACCCCGATCGCAAACAGCGCGATGTCGTTGGCGACGAAGTACGGATACGCCATCAAGGCCAGACCGATGAACATCGGTTTCCAGACGTGCATTCGTTTCCCGTAAATGAAGGCGACGAAGCCGATCGAGCCGAAGACCAATCCGCCGATGAGATTCGCGCCGCTGAAAACTGGCATGCCCGTTTTTCGAGCTAATTCCACGCCATCAGGTAGGGACGCCGCGCTGCGGCGTCCGCAAGAAAGTATTGCGCCTTTCGCCAATTCGCGGACGGCGCAGCGCGCCGTCCCTACCAAAAACTTGATGATTGACCCTCGTCGCGTCGCGCTGCCACGATTCCTTTCGAAATGGCTTCGCAATTTTTCAGAACCAAAAGCCCCGATCACTTGATGCAGGAAGCCGCCGCACCGGAGCGGCAAATGAAACGGACCCTGGGCGCATTCGACCTTACCTGCATCGGCATCGGCGCGATCATCGGATCAGGGATTTTCGCGATGACAGGGACGGCCGCGGCCGGGCAAACATTTTCGTCCCGGCTGGAAACCCCCGTCCTGAATTTCCTTCAAGCCTGGTTCTCGGGCGGCGAAGTTCTCCTTGGCCGCGCGGGGGCTGGGCCGGCGATTGCAATCTCGTTTGTCGTCGCCGCGATCGCGTGCGCATTTGCGGCGCTGTGTTACGCCGAGCTGGCCTCGATGATTCCAGTATCCGGCTCCGCTTACACTTACTCCTACGCGACGCTTGGCGAGATCATTGCCTGGATCATCGGCTGGGATCTCATCCTCGAATACGCCGTGGGCAACATGTCGGTCGCCGTCGGTTGGTCCGGTTATTTCGTCCAGTTATGCGGAAGTCTCGGCGGTTGGAAATTTCCGATCTGGCTGGTGAACGATCACGCGACTGCGGCCCAGCTCATCCAAGATCACAGCCCGGCCCTGGCTAATTTTTCCTCGACCACATTGCCGGTCATCGCCGGACATCCCATTGCATTCAACTTTCCAGCGCTTGTCATCGTCGTCCTCGTCACCGTTCTGCTCGTTTTCGGAATTCGCGAGAGCGCGAGGGCGAACACTACCATCGTCGTTCTGAAAGTAGCAGTGGTGGTCTTTGTCATCTCATTCGGCGGCTTCATGGTGAATCCGGGCAACTGGCATCCATACATTCCGAATGGGTTCACCGGGATCATGAGCGGCGCGGCGATAGTCTTTTTTGCATTCATCGGCTTCGACGCGGTCTCCACGACTGCGGAGGAAACGAAGCGGCCGCAACGCGACATGCCCATCGGGATCATTGCGAGCCTGATCATCTGCACGCTCCTCTATGTGTTGATGTCGACCGTGCTCACCGGGATGAAAAAATATACTGTTTACGCTGGCGATTCAGCGGCGGTCGCAACCGCATTCGGAGGGACGCGCTGGGCCCAGGCGCTGGTGAGCGCGGGCGCGCTGGCCGGCATGACTTCCGTCTTGCTCGTCTTTCAACTCGGGCAGCCGCGGATTTTCATGGCGATGGCGCGCGACGGATTGTTGCCGGGATATTTCTCCCGGATCCATCCGCGCTACCGGACCCCGCATATTACGACCATCTGGACCGGCATCGTGGTGGGCGGCGTGGCGATGGTGACCGATATCGGATCGCTCGCCGACCTGACAAACATCGGCACACTCTTCGCCTTCATCCTGGTCTGTTTCGGCGTCATCGTTTTGCGCCGGACCGATCCCGCGCGGCCGAGACCGTTCCGGGTGCCGATGGTGCCGGTGTTTCCGATTCTGGGCGTGATTTTCTGTATCGCACTCATGCTGAGTCTGCCGGTCCTGACCTGGATCCGGTTCTTCGTCTGGCTCGTGATCGGGCTGTTTATTTATTTCTTTTATGGCGCCTGGCATAGCCATCTGCGGCGCGGCCTGGATGAAGGTCCGACGGAGGACATCGTCCCGCCGATCGTGAAGCCGTAGGGGAAAAGCTCCAAATCCCAAGCTCCAAGCACCAGGGAAGCACCAAACCTCAAATTCCAAACCAGGACGACGCGGTGGCTGATTTTGATTGTTTGGATCTTGGAGCTTCTCTGGTGCTTGGAGCTTGGTGTTTGGAGCTTTTCGATCCTACCCGCGCAATAAATCGTCCAGATCGAGCGGGACCGTGAACATGGCTTGCTCGCCGTTTGGGCCGCGCGGCCACGATTCCTTGGGCCGGTCCCAATATAACTCAACGCCGTTCTGGTCTGGATCGCGCAGGTAAAGCGCTTCGCTTACGCCGTGATCGCTGGCGCCATCGAGCGGAATGTTCGCGGCGGTCAACCGTCGCAGGGCATCGGCGAGCGCGGCGCGCGTCGGATATAGAATCGCGAGGTGATAGAGCCCGGTGCAATTCGACGGCGGCGGCGACCCCGCTTCGCTTTCCCAGGTGTTAAGTCCGATGTGATGATGATAGCCGCCGGCGGAAATGAACGCGGCCTGCGAACCGTAGCGCTGTCTCAATTCGAAACCGAGGACGCCACAATAGAACTTCAACGCGCGTTCGATGTCCGCGACCTTGAGATGGACATGGCCGATGCGAACGCCCGGATTGATTGGAGTGGTCATTTTCGGTAGCCGCTTCTTCTGTAGCCGCTTCGCTGTGCGAAGCGCGGTGCAGGCGATGACGATGCCAGCCACTCTGCGTCGCCCACAGGGCGACGGCTACAGAAGACGGCCTTATTCATCGTGGCTCTTGTCGTAGAAGAGAATGTTGATCAGCAGAAAGACCCCGGCGCCGGCCGCGGCGAGAAAAAGGAGGATCGCAAGACCGGGATAGCCCCAGATTCGAAATGAAGTTTCGACCCGCATCAGCATCGCGGCGCCTACGATCAGTGCCGCAATGATCAGTCCGACCGTGATCCGATTCGCGACTTTTTGGAAACCGATGACGAGCGTTTTCTCGTCGATCGCGTCGACGGAAACCTTCATTTCGTTGTTTGCAATCGCGTCGATGATTTTGTTCAACCGCGCGGGTAACCGTTGGACGAGGTCCTTCAATTCGAGGACGCCGCCGAACAAATTTCCCGGCGACAAACTTTTCATGAGCCGCTGCTGCATGATCTGGGCGGCGTTGCGGCGAATGGACGCGTTCGGATCGAACGTCGGTTCGATCGCGCGGCCGACTTGATCGAGATTGAGCAGCGTTTTGCCCAGCATGGTCATTTCCGCCGGCACGCGGATACCGTTCTCGGCGCAAGCCTGTGTCACTTCCAGGACGAGACGGCCGACCTGCATTTGTTCGACCGTCGCGCCCTCCTGCTGCGCGACGATCTCGGAAATGCGGCTGGTGAATTCCTTTTCCGCGAAATCTTCCTTCTTTTCTCCGACCTTGATCGAGATCGCGGCCGCGTCGCCGCCACGTCCTTCCGAAATCGCGAGGAGGAGCTGAAGCAATTGCTCCTGCAAACCCGGCGTGACGCGTCCCACCATGCCGAGATCGATCAGCGCAATCCGGTAATCGTCGGTGACGAATACATTTCCCGGATGCGGATCGGCGTGGAAGAAACCGTCGACCAAAATCTGTTGGAGATAAGCGCGGAACAATTCTTCCGCGATCGCGCCCCCGTCGAATTCCATGCGGGCGAGGGGACTGAGGTCGGTGATCTTTTTGCCATGCACGTACTGCATCGTCAAAACGCGCGCGCTGCTGTAGTCCGCGATCGGTTCCGGGACGATAACGTGCGGAAACGAGCGCAGATTTTCGCCAATCGTGGTGAGGTTGTTCGCCTCCTGCCGGTAATCGAGTTCGCGCACGAGGCTCTTCCGAAATTCATCGAGCATCTTGCAAAACTCGTAGCGCTTGCCGATGGCCGTATGGTTGTCGAGGAATTCGGCGATCTCATCGATCGCGTCGAGGTCCTCGAACATCGCTTCGCGAATTCCGGGCCGTTGCACTTTCACGGCGACCTGCCGGCCGCCGCGGAGCCGGGCGCGATGGACCTGGCCTAACGAGGCCGCCGCCATCGGCCTGACGTCGAAATCCGAAAACGCTTTCGACATTCGCACGCCGAGCTCCGAGCAGACGATTTTCTCTACTTCATCGAACGGGAATGGCTCGACTTCGTCCTGCAAACGAGCGAGCGCGTCCAGATACGCCTGCGGGAGCAGCTCGACGCGCGTAGACAAAAGCTGACCGAGCTTTACAAAGGTCGGCCCGAGCTTTTCCAAGTCCGCCGCCAGCTCGCCTGCCTTCGCCGCTTCTTTCGGCGTAACGCGTTGCTCGGCCGCGAGCGTTCCCTCCAGCCCGCTCTCTTTCACCAGATCGGAACGGCCGTACTTGATAAAGAGCCACGCGATCTGGCGGTAACGGTTGAGGTGCTGCGGTTTCAGTGAGATCGCCATTGCAATTCTGAAACGAATCTCGCGGGCCGAACGGTCTTCATTGCCGCGCCGCTGGTGGATCGCGCGCTCCGTCGCGCGATGTTTGGCGACGCGGCTTCGCCGCCATTTGATGTCATCGAGCGACGGAGCGCTCGATCCACCTACCTACGCTGCTTTCTGGTAGCTCGCCTTGTCGTCCACCTCGAGCCAATCAAAGAGCGTCGTCTTCGCTGGATCGAGATTGTAAACGCTCACCTGCTCGACAAACCAATCGCGCTTCTCCGGATTGTCATACGGATTCGAGGCCTCCACTTCGTCGCTCCACGCTTTGACTTCCTCCGGCGTCTTCTTGTCGCCGTGGCTGTCGAGCCAGCGCGCCATCTCTTCCACGCTCGCGCCTTTTTCGACCTCGGATTTGAAGTCGTCGCCCTTCACGCCCTTGAATCCAAAAAGCATGTTATCAAGCGGACAATCGAAATGGTATTCGCCAATGTTCCCGGCGAGCAGCGCGCGGCATTTGTCGTACGTCCGCGCCACAATTGCATATCCGCCCACCCGCATCCGCGGGCTCCGCGGCGCTTCCTTCGTCAGATCTTTTCCCTGCACTTTGTTGTTCATAAAGAAACCTAAGGCCGCGGTTGCGAGCTGTAAATTCAAGGAGCGGCGCTGTCCACACCGCCGTCTGCTCGGCGGTTTGTAAACCGCCGCTCCTTGCTGTGCTACGTTCGCGCGTGGTTCTAATCCGTTGCGCGATCGTGGTTGCGCTAATTGCCTCTTCCGCGCGCGCCGGACAACTCATCGCGCCACCGCCGGCAGGGAAACTATATCAGGGTCTTTATTTCGACGAACCGGCTACCGGTCGGGACCCGACCGAACACGACGTCATTCCAGCTGACGTCTCCCGTTTTGAAGAGACGTTGGGAACAAAAACGGCCTGGGTTTTCTTTTCCGACAACTGGTTCGAATCGCAGAAATTTCCTCGAGAAACCTGCGATTGGATCCACGCACTTGGAAAAGTTCCATATCTGCGGCTGATGTTGCGCTCCGACGCGGAACAGGATCGCGCCGAGAAAACATTTACGCTCGCGAACATCCTTGCAGGGAAATTCGACGACGACCTGAAAGCGTGGGCGCGCGACGCCAGACAGTTCGCGTCGCCGGCCCTGGTGGAATGGGGAACCGAGCCGAACGGAAAATGGTTTTCCTGGAGTGGAAAATGGAACGGCGGGCCGAAGGAAGGGCCCTCGCGATACGTGGCAGCGTACCGACACATCGTGGACCTGATGCGCGCGGAGGGCGCCGATAATCTGCAATGGATTTGGCACGTGAACTGGCTCGATCAACCCGAAGCGAAATGGAACCGGTTCGAGAATTATTATCCGGGAGATTCTTATTGTGATTGGGTCGCGCTAAGCGCTTACGGCCCGCTAACCCCGCGCGACGTCGACGGCACGGAAAGTTTCCGGTTCAAGATGGCGACCGCGTATCCGCGCCTGACGAAAATCGCGCCCGGAAAGCCGGTCGTGATCGCCGAGTTCGGCTGCGCGCTTCATCACCGAAAAGTGGATGCGAGCGAATGGGCGAGGAACGCGCTCGAAGATTTGTTTTCCGGTCGCTGGCCGGCGGTCATCGGATTCTGCTGGTGGAACGAATCGTGGGAGAGCGACGACGTGCGCCAGCACAATAGCGACATGAATATTTTGCACGATGTGGGGTTGACGAAAGTCTTTCGCGAAGAGCTGGGCACGCACGCGGACAAACTTCAAACAACGCCGATCATCGCTGGCGGGCCGTGATTGTTCTGAGTTGTTGTAGCGACGGCGCTCTGTCGCCGTCCTAACGCGTGTGGCGGCGACAGAGCGCCGTCGCTACAACTGAGAATTGCTTCGCCAATTTGCGTGCCGATATTGCGCCATGGTCAACGTTTCCATTACCTACAACGGCGATCTTCACTGCGACGCCACCCACGGTCCCTCCGGTTCAACAATTGCGACCGACGCGCCGACAGACAACAAAGGAAAGGGCGAATCGTTTTCACCAACCGATCTCGTCGCGACGGCGCTCGGCACTTGCATGAGCACGATCCTGGCGATGGCCGCGCAGGAGCACGGCCTCGACGTGAAAGGGATGACCGTGAAGGTGAGCAAGGAAATGTCGAAGGACGCGCCGCGGCGAATTATCGGGTTGCCGTCGGAAGTTCACATCCCGCTGCCGGCAAACACAGCGCAGCGTGCGCTGCTCGAAAACGCCGCGCTCAATTGCCCGGTCCACAAAAGTCTCCCGCCCGAGATCGAGCGTCCGACGAAATTCTTCTGGGAAGGGAAACAGGAATGACGAAGCACGAATGTCGAATGACGAATTAATGACGAAGCACGAATGACGAACGCCCGAGTTCAGGTTCGTTATTCACTCATTCCTTCGTCATTCGTCATTTGGCATTCGTCATTTTACAGGCCGAGCACCCAGGCGAAAATTAACGGCGCGCAAATCGTGGCGTCGCTTTCGACCACGAACTTCGGAGTTGAGGCCGCGAGTTTGCCCCAGGTAATTTTCTCGTTCGGCACGGCGCCGGAGTAGCTGCCGTAGCTCGTCGTCGAATCGCTGATCTGGCAGAAATAACCCCACAGCGGCACGCCGGTGCGCTCGAGGTCCTGGTGCAGCATCGGCACCACGCAAATCGGGAAATCGCCGGCAATGCCGCCGCCGATCTGGAAAAAACCGATTGAGCCTTCCCGGTTTCGCAGCCGCTTCGCGTTCTTCGTGTAGTACTCCGCCAGCCAGGTCATGTATTCGATGCCGGTGCGCACGGTGTGCACGTTCCTGACATCGCCGCGCATCACCGCCGCGGCAAACATGTTCCCGAGGGTCGCATCCTCCCAGCCCGGCACGATGATCGGCAGATTCTTTTCGCAGGCCGCCACCATCCAGGAATGCTTCGGGTCGATCTGAAAGCTCTTCTTCAGCTTCCCGCTGCGAAGAATTTTGTACATGAACTCGTGCGGGAAATAACGTTCTCCCGCGCGATCGGCCGCCATCCATTCCTCCAGCACGGCCTTCTCGATCCGCCGCATCGCTTCCATCTCCGGGATGCACGTGTCGGTCACGCGATTCATGTGCCGGGAAAGTAGTTGCTGTTCGTCCCCCGGCGTGAGCTGCCGGTAATGCGGCACCCGCTCGTAGTGGTCATGCGCGACGAGATTGAAAATATCCTCCTCGAGGTTCGCGCCGGTGCAGACGATCAGGTGCACCTTGTCCCGGCGAATCATCTCGGCCAGTGAGATGCCGAGCTCGGCGGTAGACATTGCGCCGGCGATCGTCATTAGCATCTTGCCCCCGTCGGCGAGGTGCGCTTCGTACCCCTTCGCCGCGTCAAGCAGCGCAGCCGCATTGAAGTGACGATAATTCTTCGCGATGAATTTCGAGACCAGACCTTTTTTTGCCGCGAGCGCGGCGTTGATCTCTTCCGGGCTTCTTAGCCGCCGTTTGGCTTTCATCGTTTGGGCGTCAGGCGGGATACAACCACTTCATGTAATCGGCCACGCCCTCTTCGAATGAAAACTGCGGCTCGTAGCCGAGTTCCTTACGCGCATTTGTCAGGTCGGCTTGGGTGAAGTTTTGGTAATGCGTGTGCGGGTTCTCGATGTATTCCGGCTCGAACTTGGTGCCTAACGAGTGGTTAAGGATCTGGACGAGATCGTTAAAGGAACGCGCCACGCCGGAGCCGAGATTGTAAATGCCGCTCTGCTTTGCCTCCGCGGCGCGCAGACATCCCTGGACGATGTCTTTCACGTAAACGAAATCGCGCTGCTGCTCGCCGAACTTGAAAATGCGCGGCCGTTGTCCGGCGGTCATTTGCTGCGCGAGGTTGTAGACCATGCTCGCGGGCATTCCTTTGTGCGCCTCGCGTGGACCGTAGACGTTAAAAAAGCGCAGGCCGACGATGATCCAATCGTCGTTCTCGGCGGCGGCGCGACGCGCGACGTTGTCCATGATGACCTTCGAAAACGCGTAGATGTTCGCGGGCGCGGCGCTGCTCGCTTCGCTACTTGCGCCTCTTACCGCCCCATAGGTCGACGCGGACGAAGCATAGACGACGCGTGACTTGTTAGGCCGGGCGAAGTTCAGCAAGCGGCGGAAGCTCTCCACGTTGTCGTGCGTCTGCCGGAATTGATTGTGGTCCGTTGTGTCAGTGATCGACGCGATATGGAAGATGACGTCGAATTCCGCCTCTGCGGGATCGCCGAATTGTTCCCGCCAATCGAGCGTCGCCAAATTCTGCGCGACCAAATCGCCGTTGTAGCCGGCGAGATTCTTGAAATCGCCGGAGCGGAAATCATCGATCACGGTGAGGCGCGCGTCCGGCATTTGTTCCTGGAGGGTGAGCACGAGGTTGGAGCCGATGAAACCGGCGCCACCCGTTACGAGAATGGAATTCAATTTAGATGAGGACACAGCAAGCGGCGCGATGGGTGCGCGCAAATAATTAAATCCAGAGCCGACGAGCGCAAGCACCTTGTTCGTCAAGGAGCGGCGCTGTCCACACCGCCGAATAACGAAAGCAGAGGGCGGTTTGGAAAGCGCCCCTCCTTGGGGCGCAATATTCAGCCACGCGAAATAAGATCTTGAGCGGCCAGGCGCCAGCCGCTACTGCTAACGGCAGTTCTTTGTTGGTTGCGGTCGTGGAGCGGCGTGAGGAATCCCGTGAGATTCGGGAGCAGTTGCGCTGCTGTGACTGGATACAATTTCCCAGGGCCAATCATCCCGCGAATGCGGGAGGGTGAAGGCGGGAAAGAGGATGCGGCTCGCGAAAGCGGGGCGCGGAAGCCAGGAGCCAGAATATTTGCCCGTCTCCACCTCATTCGAGCCGAAGCTGTAGCCGCGATCGCTGATCGCGGATCTTCTCCGGCCTGACGGCTCGAAAAAACTTCTTCGCGAAAAAGAAGAATGAGAGCTGTGGACGCGCCACCGGCGGCAGCCGGACGACGAGTCTGCCTCTCGAAAAGTTGGAGGTAACTTGTATGCGGAAACGTTCATGGCTTCTGGCGGCGGCTGTTCTCTTAGCCGCGCCTTTCATCAGTCGCGCGCAGGACGCGACCTCATCGGCGCTTCAAAGTTCAGAAGCGGAGTCCGGAGAAATCGTCGTTAGCGCGACGAAAATCGAAACGCCGATCAACGAGATTGGCAGTTCCGTGACGGTGATCACGGACAAAGAGATCGAGCGGGATCAAGAACGCACATTGCCGGATGTTCTCCGGACCGTGCCTGGATTGAATGTCGTCCAGACCGGAGGACCGGGCGGCAAGACGTCGCTATTTACCCGCGGCACGAATTCGAATCACACCAAAGTGCTGATCGACGGAATCGACGCGAACGATCCGAGCCAGGACGGGGTGTTCGATTTCGGCCAGGTCCTGACCTCCGACATCGCGCAAGTCGAAGTGCTCCGCGGTCCGCAGAGCAGCTTGTATGGATCGGACGCGCTCGGCGGCGTGGTCAACATCGTCACCAAGAAAGGCGAAGGCCCGCCGCAATTTACGGGACGTTTGGAAGGCGGGTCGTTCGGTACCTTCAATCAATCCGCGAGCGTGCGAGGATCGGTCTCGCGCTTCAATTACTCGTTCAACGTTGCGCATTTCCTGGCCGACGATACGCCAGTAACGCCGCTCGATCTCCTGCCGCCGGGACGGAAGCGGATTAACGATAGTTACGAAAACACGACCGTCTCCACGAAGCTCGGCCTGGACGTGACCGATACATTCGGTTTCGATTTCGCCGGGCGCTATACCGACTCGACGTTATTCTTCACTGGTGACGACTTCTCGGTTTTTCCGAGTGTTCCGGCGGCGAGTCAGAGCGAACAGAACGCCCGGCAATTTTTTGCACGCGGCGAGGCCCATCTCGCGCTTTTCGGCGGCGCTTTTAAGAACCGCTTCGGGGTCGGCTACACCAATTACCGCACAACCATCCAGGCGCCAGACACTGGATTTGGTCTTCCGCCAGAAAATATTAATCACGGGGATCGACTGAAGTTCGACTGGCAGGGAAACATCGAGTTCGCGAAAGGCCAGGTTCTGGTCCTCGGCGCCGAGGATTACGAAGATCGCCTGATTGATAGCCCGATCTCGGCGGAGAACGACAACGCGGCGGGCTTCGTCGAATTGCAGTCAGAAGTCCTGCCGAAACTGTTTATCGCAGCGAGCGTCCGCTATGACAACAACGAGCGGTTCGGCGACAAGAAGACCTGGCGAGTTGCACCGGCTTATGTTGTTCCGCAGACGAACACGAAGCTGAAAGCAAGTTACGGCACCGGGTTCAAAGCGCCCAGCCTGACGCAGCTCTTCGTCAGCTTTCCGGCGTTCAACTTCTTCGCGAACCCAAACCTTCAACCCGAGGAAAGCGAGGGATACGATTTCGGTTTCGAGCAGCCGCTGGCGGACGATCGGGTTCATTTCGGCGCGACCTATTTTCACAACGACATCAGGAATCTGATCAACGCGAACGCGGCCTTCACCTCGCTGGAAAACGTCGGCCGGGCTACGACTGAAGGCGTCGAGGCATTTTTCTCGGTGGCGGTAACGGAACGCTTCACGGTGCGCGCCGATTACACTTACACCCGCGCGGTCGACGACACGACGGGGCTGGAACTGTTGCGGCGGCCGAAACACAAGGCGAGCCTGACCGCGACCTGGTTGCCGACTGATCGGCTCTCGTTTTCCGCGACGGGCTTATACGTCGGCTCGCAAGTTGATGGAAACCGCAGCTTCTCGATCCAGCGGCTCGATACCGATCCCTATTTCGTGGTGAGCCTCGCCGCCAACTATGACGCCGGCAAAGGCGTCACGGTTTTCGCCCGCATCGACAATGCATTCGACGAGCGCTACGAAAATCCGACCGGCTTTCAGCGGCCGGGGTTTGGCGTGTTCGGCGGCGCCAGCTTTACGTGGGGCCCGACGGCGTCCCGCCAAAGCGGCTCCGACGACAAGACTCAACTCACCCGCTTCGAGAAGGAGACGTCGAAATGAGCGTGCAGAACGATTACATCCATCTTCCCGCCACCGCCGGTCTGTCGGAAACAACGAGCCGGGCTCGCCTCACCTGGACGACGATCCTGACGATTGCCGCTGTCGGCGCGAGTCTCGCCCTCTCCTGCGTCACGCCATTCGCCGCGCTTGCCGTGGCTTTGGCCGGAACCGTCGGGCTGCGCCAATCCCTGCGTGCCGTCGCGATCGTTTGGCTCGCGAATCAGTTCGTTGGGTTTGTGTTCTTCCATTTTCCGCTCACGGCGAATGCGTTTCTTTGGGGAGTCGTGATGGGAATCGCGGCCTTTTTGACGACAATCGTGGCCGCGATCGTGACGAAGTATGCCTCGTCCTCGACGCTCATTCTGCGGCTCGCAGTTCCGCTGTTGGCAAGTTTCGCAGTCTACGAACTGATCCTGCTTGTCGCTGCTATTTTCCTCGGGAGTTTGGAAACGTTCCGGCCTTCGATCGTTGCCCAGCTCGCCTGGATCAACGCGGCCTCGTTTCTTGGAATGATTGTGTTGAATGAGCTGGCGGCCGCGATCGGCAAGCGCTGGGTCGGGAAAATGCCGCGGCTCGCCAGGTCGTATTAATTGAATGACGAATTCGCCGCGCATCATCTCGCTTCTGCCGAGCGCCACCGAAATCGTCGCGGCGCTCGGCTTCGGCGAGAACCTTGTCGGCCGGTCTCACGAATGCGATTTTCCGCCCGGCGTGGAAAGCCTGCCGATCTGCAGTTCCACAAAAATTCCAGTCCAAGGCACTTCGGACGAGATCGACAAGCGCGTGAAAGAGATCGTGGCGGAGGGTCTGTCGGTTTATCGAGTAAATGTCGAGCGGCTGCGCGAATTGCAGCCGGACCTGATCCTGACCCAGACGCAATGCGCGGTGTGCGCGGTCACGCCGCGCGACCTCGAGGTTGCGCTGTGCGCGTGGACGGAGGCGCGACCGGCCATGCTCTCGCTTGAGCCGAACAATCTCGATGATGTCTGGAACGATATCCGCCGCGTCGGCGAAGCGCTTGGGGTTCGGCCGCGGGCCGAGGAGCTGGTTGATTCGTTAGGCCAACGCCTGGCCGCGATCCACAAAGAGACGCACGCTCTATCGCGGCCGACGGTCGCCGCGATCGAATGGCTGGGGCCGTTAATGGCGGGCGGGAATTGGATGCCCGAGCTTCTCGAAGTGGCCGGCGGCCGCGCTTTGTTCGCCCACGCCGGCGAACATTCGAACTGGCTCGATTGGGCGACGCTGATCGAGGCCGACCCGGAAGTCATTGTTCTCGTGCCCTGCGGATTCAAGATCGCGCAAACCATTCGCGACCTGAACCTGCTCACGGAAAATCCAGCGTGGCCAACGCTGCGCGCCGTGCAGCAGCGAAAGGTCTATCTCATCGACGGCCATCATTTCTTCAATCGTCCGGGGCCTCGGCTCGTTGAATCGGCGGAAATCGCCGCGGAGATTCTGCATCCGGAAATCTTTGCCTTTGGCCATCACGGGCAGGGATGGATTTCCATCGACGAAGCGCGGAGGTTCCAATGAAGGAACGCGTCGTGATGTCCTGGAGTGGTGGGAAAGACAGCGCGATGGCGCTGCACGAGCTGCTCCGCGAAGGCGAACATGAAGTCGTCGCGCTGCTCACGAGCGTATCGGAAGAGTTTCGCCGGATCAGCCATCACGGCGTGCGTGAATCGCTCCTGGACGAACAGGCCGAAGCGATCGGCATTCCGTTGCGCAAAGTCTACTTACCTTCCAGCGAAAATGGCGGGTGCACGAACGACGTTTACGAAGCGATCATGGCCAAAGAGATGGCGGCCTGTCGCGACGAAGGAATTTTCACGATCGGGTTCGGCGATTTGTTTCTGGAAGATTTGCGCGCTTGGCGGGAAGCGAACCTGGCGCGGTCCGGCATGCGCGGAATTTTTCCGATTTGGAAACGCGATACCGCAAAGCTGGCTCGCGATGTGATCACGCTCGGATTCAAGGCATACCTTTCGAGCGTGGAAGAACGTGTTGGAGCGGGTTTCGCGGGCCGGCAATACGACGCGACTTTGTTGCGCGACCTGCCGGGAGGCATCGATCCGTGCGGAGAAAACGGAGAGTTTCATTCCTTCGTTTTTGATGGCCCGATTTTCCGGGCGCCGGTTTCAGTGGCGGTCGGCGAGACTGTGCTGCGCGATTGCATGTACTACGCCGATCTTAAATGAAGTGGCGAAGGATGGGCCGCAGCCTCCTGTAGCCGCTTCGCTGTGCGAAGCGTGAATGCGGCGCAAAGGGACGTGCGTTGCGTCGCCCACAGGGCGACGGCTACAGTTGAACATCCGCGCGCCAGCGCGTAATCAGAAACGTGGACGCATTGTGGCTCACAATCATTGCATTCATTGCCTTGGTCCTTCCGTCACTCGGGCAATGGCTGAGATCGCGATACAGCACTTCAAATTCGGTCAGTGTCGAACAAGAATTGATCAAACGCCTTGAGTTGCTTGAGCGCGCCCAGGAACGCGGCGAGCGCTTGATCCGTGAAGAGATGGCGCGAAGCCGCGAAGAGAATGCGAACCAGGCGAAAACGCAGCGGGGCGAATTGACGGCTTCGCTCGAGAGCGTGCGAGGCATCGTCGATTTGCGGCTGAAGCAATTGCAGGAAGACAACACCGGCCAGCTCGAGAAAATGCGCGCGACCGTCGATGAGAAATTGCAGGGCACGCTGGAGAAGCGGCTCGGTGAATCGTTCAAACTGGTAAGCGATCGGCTGGAGCAGGTGCATCAGGGACTCGGCGCGATGCGGCAATTGGCGAGCGATGTCGGCGGGTTGCAGAGGGTGCTGGCGAACGTGAAAACGCGCGGCGGCTGGGGCGAAGTGCAACTTGGGAATCTGCTCGGGCAATTGCTGACGGCGGATCAGTTCCAAAAAAATGTTCAAACGCGAAACGATTCGGCAGAGCGCGTCGATTTCGCGATCAAACTGCCGGGTGACGAAAACGGCGCGCCGGTCTGGCTGCCGATCGACGCGAAATTTCCAACGGAAGATTACCAGCGCTTGCTCGCGGCGCAGGATCGCGGCGATGCCGATTCGATCGAAGGCGCGATGCGCGGACTCGAGACGCAATTGAAGAAAAGCGCGAAGGACATTTGTGCGAAATACATCAACCCGCCGCGCACGACCGATTTCGCGCTGATGTTTTTGCCGACAGAAGGACTCTACGCGGAAGCGATCCGGCGAGTGGGGCTGGTGGAACAGGTGCAGCGCGATTGCCGGGTGGTATTTGCCGGACCGACGACGCTGGCAGCGTTACTCAACAGCTTGCAGATGGGATTCCGGACGCTCGCGATTCAGAAAAGCTCGAGTGAAGTTTGGAGCCTGCTTGCAGGGGTGAAGAATGAGTTTGGAAAATTTGGGGCACTGCTCGATGGCGTGAAGAAGAAGCTCGATCAGGCTTCGTCGCAGATTGATGATGTCGCTCGGAAATCCAGAACGATCGAGAAGCGTCTTAATCAGGTCGAGGAGCTGCCCTCCAACCCGCAGCCGTTGTTGCGCGAATTATTGCCGCGAGAGGAGGAGGACGACGATGATCTTCTGTAGCCGCTTCGCTCTGCGAAGCGTCGGAGGCCGGTTGGATTAGCAACATCTCACGTCGCCCACAGGGCGACGCCTACAGAAGATCGTCCCACTTCGCTTTGTCCTTGAGGATCGCTTCGCGGAGCAGGCGAATCGGGAGCATGCCGTGGTTTAGTAATTCGTCGTGGAATTTTTTGAGCGAAAACTTGTCGCCTTCCTGCGCTTGATAATCGGCCCGCAATTTCAGGATCTCGAGTTTGCCTAACGAGTAATTGCCGTAGCCGAGGTCGAAGGTCCCGCGCATCGCCTCGGCCCGGGCGGGCTTTTCTTCCATGAAGCAGTTCTCCTGGAAAAATTTTGTCGCGTCCTCGACCGACATTCCCTGGGTATGCATCCTGATTGAAACGCAAAGCCGGCAGAGCCGCAGCATCGCGGCCTGGGCCTGGACCATCCGGTATTTCGCGGCCCGCTGGATTTCGTCCTCGGATGGTTTTGCGTTCGGCGCGGCGCCGCCGAATCCCTCGTCGATCATCATCTGTTCGCAGTAATGGCCCCAGCCCTCGACGAACGAAGTGGCGCTGAAGACTTTCTCGGTCTTCGTCGCCTTCGAGGCGTTCAAGTGAAGGAACTGGACGTAGTGGCCGGGATAAACTTCGTGGATCGAGACGAGGTCGCTCAGGAAATAGTTGAACGCGGTAAGCCATTGTTCCTTTTGCAGCTCCGTCCAATCGTTCTCCGGTGGCGTCACGTAAAAGTAGGATTCGTTAGCGCGTTTCTCGAACGGGCCGGGTGTATCCATCGAGGCGAAACTCGTCGCGCGCCGGTCCTGCGGCGTCTCTTTGACCTGCGTCTTCGCGTCGCCGGGAATCGTCACGAGCTTGCGATCGACGACGAATTTCTTGATTCCGTCCAACCGCTTCGTGATTTCCGGAATCAAATTCGCCGCCGTCGGATGATCGCTCTGGATTTGTTTGAAAACCACGTCTGGCGGGCGGGTCTCGTCGATTTTCTTCGCGGCTTCGGCGAAAGCGTCCTGTTCCTTTTTCAGTTCAGCCAAACCAAGCTCGAGTAACTTCGCCGGCGAAATGTTGACGAATTCCGTCTCGGCCAGGAAGCGCTGATATTTTTCCTCGCCGATCGCGAAGTCCGGCGTCGCCTTCGGCAATTTTTCTTTCTCGAGCCAGGCCGCGTATTCGGTGAGCGCGCTCGCGGCCCGCCGGTTCGATTGCAGAAAAGTATTCCGCAACGTTTCATCTTTCAGATCGGTCAATCCTTCGATCAGGTCTTTTTTCAGGAACTCAGAGGCGCCGCGCGCAATTTGGATGGCCAGCTCGAGGTACGGCTTCGGCAACGGATCGGCGAGGTTCGTTTTCGCCGCGATCATGATATTGGGGGCCTGGTTCTCGACGACGACGATGCTCCGGACGCGATCTTCGACCGGCGCGTATTTGCGTTTTGCGTAAACGCCCACGTCGATGGCGCGAGCGTAAGTCAACGGATTGTGCTCGTAGATGCCGAGCTCGCCGATGAAAAGGAGCTCGCGCTTGATGGAGGCCTGGAGGAGGCGGAGATCGATGGCGGCGCGCGGCCCGAGCTTGGTGAGATCGAATTTTGAAAGGCGATCGTCGAAGCGGCGCAGGCGGGCCAGCTCGGCGTCGATGGCGAGGCGGGTATCTTCGTTGATGCGGCCATCGTATTCGTGAAAACCGAGAGCCGTTGCCTGAAGCGGGCGTGCGGCGAGATAACCGCGGATGTATTCGTCGGCGACGACGTCGAGCTCGGCGTCAGGTTTCAGCGGAGGCGGGCTTTTCGTCCGCGAAGCTTTTGGCGAAGGTGAGGCAGAAGACGCGGGAGAAGGAGAGGGCGATTCCGACGGTGTGGATTTCGATTTGCGCGACTTCGACGGTTTTTCTGAGGGCGAAGGCGAGGGTGCCGCGTCCTGGAGCGGCTTCACCGGACCGGTGGGTTTGAGGGGCGGTCCGGGCTTCGCGGTCGGGGTGGGGGACGGCGAGGGCGATGGCGCAGCCACGACGGCCGCGGCGCTGCCCAGGCAAAGCAGCAGCGCGAAGATGAATGGACGTGATCTCATGAATGAGGTGGATCGGCCGCTCCGCGGGCGATGCCAGAAACTGGCGCGCCCACCTTAGACGACGCTTTGCGCGTTGCCAAAAATTTCCGCATGAGCGATCATCGGTTTCACTTGGAAACGGGATTCTTCCTATGAAACGTCGTCTTTTGTTCAGCACGTTCGCGTGCCTGATCCTTTTTAACGTCCTGCTGGGCGTGCGCTTTTATACCGCGCACGCCGCGGGCACCGACGAGGACAGCGGTTACTCGCAGATCGCGGTGTTCGCCAAGGCCGTCCAGCTGCTTCGCCAGGATTACGTGGATGGCAGCAAGACCAGTTACCACGACCTGATTTACGCGGCGATGAAGGGAATGCTCGCGTCGCTCGATCCGCACAGTCAGTTCATGGATCCGAACGACTTCAAGGAAATGCAGGATGACACGCGGAGCCGTTTCAACGGCCTCGGCATCGAGGTCGCGGTCAAAGGCGGGTTGCTCACCGTGATCACACCGATGGAAGACACGCCCGCGGCGAAGGCCGGTATCCTTTCCGGCGACCAGATTTTGCGGATCAACGGCAATTCGACCGAGAAGATGGACCTGCAGGACGCCGTCCAGTTTTTGCGGGGCACGACCGGGCAAAAAGTGACACTGACAATTCTGCGGCCCTCGACGAAGGAGATCAAGGATTTCGCGCTCGAGCGGACGGAGATCAAAGTGCAAAGCGTCAAGGGCGCGAAATTGCTCGACTCGGAATTGGGCGGGAACTTCAAGATCGGTTACATCCGGATCATTCAATTCAACGAACCGACCGCGGAAGAGCTGGCGAAAGCGCTGGACGAATTGCAGAAGCAGGGGATGCAGGCGCTGGTGCTCGACCTGCGAAATAATCCCGGCGGATTGCTGAATGTGGCGGTGGATGTGTGCGCGCAATTTCTACCGCCGGGGACAAAGGTCGTGTCGACGCAGGGACGCGTCACTTCGCAACAGCATGATTATTCCACGCCGACGACAATGAAGGAGCGGCCGCATTTTCCGCTCGCGGTGCTGGTGAATGAAGGAAGCGCGAGTGGCTCCGAGATCGTGGCCGGCGCGATGAAGGATTTGAAGCGCGCGGTGCTGGTGGGCGAGACGACGTTCGGGAAGGGCTCGGTCCAGAATGTCGTGCAACTGCCGGACGGCTCGGCGCTCCGCTTCACGACGGCGAAATATTACACCCCGAGCAAGCAGGTCATTCACGGTGCCGGCGTCACGCCAAACATTCGGGTGCCGATGACAGCGGAGCAGGAACGGTCGCTCTTTACTTCGCGAAATGACAACCTGAAGCCGGACGAGGAAAAAAATCTGATCAAGACGAAGGACCCCCAGATGTTGCGCGCGATTGACGCGCTCAAAGGCGTGATGATTTACGCCAAGGAAACTTCGCCGAAACTCGAGCCGGCGAAGAAGTAAGCTCGCCAGATTTCGCAGGACGATTTGGCAGGCGGTGCGCCTGCCCTACAATTGCGCGGTGACCATTCTTGCTATCGAGACCTCGTGCGACGAAACGGCCGTCGCCATTTTGCGCGGCACGGAGTTGCTCGCGAGCGAAGTCGCATCGCAGACCCAACACGAAGCGTATGGAGGCGTCGTGCCGGAAGTCGCTTCGAGAAGTCACCTCGTGCACGCGCCGCGTCTGCTCGAACACGCGCTCGGAACTGCTGAAGTCGCGCTGGATAACATTGATGCATTCGCCGCGACGTCGGGGCCGGGCCTGGCGAGTTCGCTGATGATCGGTGCTTCGATCGCGAAAGGTCTCGCGCTCGGAACAGGCAAACCGTATCTCGCCGTGAATCATCTCGAAGGTCATTTGCTTTCGCCGTTTTTCGGGAGCGATGAAATCGAGCGGAATGTTTCTCTCATCGTCAGCGGCGGGCACACGCTGCTCGTGGAAGTGCGCGGGGTGAACAACTACCGCGTGCTCGGCCGGACGGTGGACGACGCGGCCGGCGAAGCGTTCGATAAAGTGGCGAAGCTGCTCGGCCTCGGTTATCCGGGCGGACCGGAAATCGAAAAGCGCGCCGCCGATGGAAACGCGGCGCGCTTCGATTTTCCGCGAAGCATGCTCGATTCCGGCGATCACAATTTCAGCTTCAGCGGATTGAAAACAGCAGTGCGCTATCGACTCGCGGAATTCAAAGCGGAGGAACGAACGCCGCAGCTCATCAACGACATGGGCGCGTCATTTCAACGCGCGGTTATCGAGGTGCTGGCGACAAAATCGATGCGTGCGACGAAGGAATGTGGCGCAGCCCTGCTGACGATCAGCGGCGGCGTGAGCTGCAATCAAGCGCTGCGAAAAGAACTGGCGCTGCGCTGTGCCCACGCCGGATTGCAATTGCTCGTGGCGCCGCCGCGACTCTGCACGGATAACGCGGCGATGATTGCGTTCGCGGCCGCGTTGCGGTTCCACTCCGGACAACGCTCCGACGTCACTGAAGAAATCGACCCGAATTTGGCGTTGGTTTAGAATTAGTACTCGCGCGCGAGCAGATAATCGGCGAGGCCACGAAGAACGCGGGCGTTTTCGCCGAGCGATTCAAGAGCGGAATGGGCCTGACGAGTTAACCGGCGCGCTTCGGCCCGCGATTTCTCCAATCCGATCACGGCCGGATACGTCGCCTTCTGCGCTGCCAAATCTTTGCCCGCGCTCTTTCCCAATTTTTCCGAGGTCTGGGTCACGTCGAGAATATCGTCGATGACCTGAAAGGCGAGGCCGAGGGCGCGACCAAACGCAGTGATGGAGCCAAGCTGTTTTGCGGTCGCATTCGCAGCCATCGCCCCAAGACGAACGGAAGTTGTCAGGAGCGCGGCGGTTTTGTTCTCGTGAATCGAACGGACTTGCGCGCGGGCAAGTTGCCGTCCTTCCGCCTCGAGATCGGCGACCTGACCTGCAATCAGTTTGCGACTGCCGGCTGCTTCTGTGATTTCGCGGAAGACATCTCGCAAACCGTACCGCGAAACCGGCTTCGCGTGCGTCGCAATCTCGAACGCGATCGTCAGCAGGGCGTCGCCGGCGAGGATCGCAATCGCGTCCCCGAAAACTTTATGACACGTCGGACGACCCCGACGCAAATCGTCATTATCCATGCTGGGGAGATCGTCGTGAATGAGCGAATAAGTGTGGATGCATTCGACCGCGCAGGCCGCCGGCACCGCGGCGCTCGTTTTTCCACCACAGGCTTCCGCAGCCGCGAGGCATAAAATCGGTCGCAGCCGTTTTCCACCTGCAAACAAACTGTAACGCATCGCCCGGTGAATGGTGGCGGGCGCAACCGTCGCTTTCGGCAGAAACCGATCGAGTGCGCGATCGATTTCGCTCTGCCGGGCAACGAGATAACGTTTCAGCTCCACGGCGGGCGGTTAGTCCTTCGCAGCGCGCGGCGATGGGCTGGCCACAACGAGGCCCATTAACAAAAAACAAATCGCGGCCGAGAAGAGGCAGTAGCGACAAAAGGCGTGAAGCAAAAACGCCTGGACGTAAAGCAACCAAAGGGTGGCGGCAAAAAGCGCGCCGACCGAGAGCGCGAAAAATGTGCGGGCGCGTGTGTAATTGAAGGCCGCAAACGTGGCCAACGTGAAAGCAGTGAAATAACCGGCCACGCCGAAGGCGGCGACGGGGATACTCCCAATACGCGCGTAAGCACTGCCCAACACTTCCTGGCATCCGGCCTGTCCGCCACACGCAGCCGCTTCGCCCGTCAGAGCCAACACAGTCAGATAGGTTGCATCCGCCAGACCGAACAGGCAGAACAAAGCCGCAATGCTGTAGAGGATGATTTGTCCGCGCGACGGAGTTGTATTCTTTGTGCGCTTGCTCATTTCTTTTGTGGCGGATTGAGCGCGTCCTCGATCGCTTTGTGCAGGCCGGCGGGGTTGATTTCTGCCGGCGGCAACAACGAATTGTTCAGGAACAATGTGGGCGTACTGGTGACGCCCCGTGACGCTCCAAGTTTCTGGTCGGCATCAACCCGGGAAATGACCTCGGGATTCAATAAATCCCGTTTGAAACGTTCGACATCGAGGCCGATCGAACCCGCGTAACCCTCGAATAATACCGGCACGTCCGGCGCCTTCGACCAAAGCGCCTGTTCTTTATAAAGCACGTCGTGCATTTCCCAAAACTTACCCTGCTCGTGGGCTGCTTCAGCGGCAATCGCCGCCTCGCGCGCGTGCTCATGCACCGCGAGCGGAAAGTGGTGGAAGATTAGTTGCAGGCGCGACCCGTATTCCTCGCCGAGTTTGTGAAGGACGCCTGACATCGTGCTGCAGGGTGGGCATTGGAAGTCGCCGAATTCCTCAATCGTCACCGGCGCATCCGCCTTGCCGCGAACATGGATGCCGCCGGCCACCCCGGGCGTCCCACTCGGCGCCGCGATCTTCTTCGACCGGTAAAGCGCGTAGCCGCTGCCGAACGTAATCAGCGCGACCGCGATCACGATGAGAAAAGGCAGGAATCGTTTCATGAATTGGAGAGCCCAAAGGAAAACGATTGGCGGGCGATTGCCAGAAATATTGTGGCGCGTAATCGATCGGGAACGGCGGCCGGATTCGAGGCGCCTGTTACTTAATGACGAAAATGTAATGTGCGAAACGGGAACCGGAGCGGCCGCTGGCTCCGAACTACTTCCATAACTGCACGGGCCCAATCGCCACCGCGCCAGTTTCAACTCCACAGGAGAACTCCATGAAAAAACACGCTAAGTCGTCCCGAAACCGTGGCTCGGCTCTTCGATCCATCCTTGCGATCTTGTTGATGTTAAGCGGTATCGCCCTCCTCGCGCGCGCCGGCAGCTCAGGCGCTCCCGCGCAGGCGCCGCAGGCCGCCGCTACGACTCCCGGTCTGCCGCGTTTCCAAAATTATCCCGCCCCCGCGGGCATCGCCGAGGATGTGGGCGAGCCGTCCATTGGCAGCAATTGGAAGAGCGAAAAGAAATTTAGCAACAGTATGTTCGAGATCCCGAACGGCGGCGCCACGCTTCTTTACGGCGGTCTCGAGCTTGGGGGCACGCCGATGGAGCGGATCACGTTTAATGACTGTCCCTCGCCTGCCGTCGCGCTCTGGGAAGTAAAGCGCCCGACGCTGAACCAGACCCCGCGCGCGGCCGGCGATCCCATTCTATTTACGGACCATGATACGGGCCGGACCTTTATCTCGCAGCTCGAAGGCTTAACCCCCGCGGGCAGCAGCACTGATATTACCGATGACGATGGCGAAACCTTCTTCCCTAGCGAAGGATCCAGTCTGCCGTCGGACATCGACCACCAGACCTTCGGCGGCGGACGTTACCATGATCCAGCTCCGCCGAATTTAACCGGCTACGCCAATGCCGTCTATTACGCGTCCCAGAGCGTGTCCGACGCGCGGGCGACCCGGAGCGACGATGGCGGCGTGACGTTTGGCCCGGCCTTCCCGATGTACACGATCAATCAATGCGAAGGGCTGCATGGCCACATCAAGGTGTCGCCGAAGGATGGCACAGTCTACGTGCCTAACGCGGCTTGCGGCGGCGCGCTGCCATTTCATGACGTCGACGCGAAGCAAGCGGTGATCGTTTCGGAAGATAACGGAATCACTTGGAATATCCGGACGATTCCCGACTCCACCACTCACGGCAACGGCAACGAACAGAACACGCGACTCCAGACTCGGGATCCGTCGGTAGCGATCGACGCCGATGGCACGGTTTATTTCGTCTATCAGGCTGAAGATCGCCTGACCGAGGTGATGGATCCGGCCGATAAAGCCGGCGACACTCATCCGAAGGTCGCAGTTTCTCACGACAAAGGTGTCACCTGGGGGCCAAGCATTGATGTCGGAGCGAACGTGATCAACGGCAATCCGATCAGGAACGCCACGTTCGTTGCCGCGACCGCTGGCAGCAGTGGTCGCGCGGCAGTTGCCTTTTTCGGCACCGAAACCGGCGGCAACAACTGGGCGTGTGGTTCAGGCGACGATTGTTCCGGCGACACAGGCCTGTTTCCGCGCGACCCGTTCGCGGGGGTTTGGTATCTTTACATCTCCACCACGTTTGACGGAGGCAAGACCTGGATTACGCAAAACGTTACCCCGGGCGATCCGATTCAGCGCGGCGGCATTTGCGGCGGCGGCACCTGCCGAAACCTGCTCGACTTCATGGACCTCCAGATCGACAAGGAAGGCCGCATTCTCGTCGCGGGTGAAGATGGTTGCATCGGACCCTGCGTGCAGGGTGGCGGGAACAGCTTTTCGGCAAAAGGTTTCGTCACCCGGCAATCCGGCGGCAAACGAATGTTAGCGGCGTTTGACTCGGCGGAACCGGCCCTGGCTGGTGCGCCCAACGTCACGGCGACGATCGATGCGGCGAAAACGCAAGTCTCATTAACCTGGCCGCCGCCGGATAACGGCGGATCGGACATCACCGGCTATAACGTCTATCGAATCGCGGGAGCCGGATCGCCGGTCCTGATTGGGACGGTTACTCAAACCAGTTTTAACGATACTTCGTTCGACCCGAACGCGACCAATAAGTACCGCGTGACCGCCGTGAACGCGGTGGGCGAAGGGCCGTACTGCGCCGAAGCAGTGCCGGTAGTGATTCCGGCGCCCGATCCATGCAAGTTGCCAGGTATCACGATCCTGACCGATCCGGCGGGCGACCTCATTACGCCGATCGGCGTAACGACTTATCCCGGCTATGATTTGCGCAGCTTGTCGGTTGCCGAACCTTTCAATTTGGCCGACAAGCTCGTTTTCACGATCAAAGTGGAGAGCCTGATGACGGTGCCGCCGGATGCGCGGTGGCCCGTCCAATTCCGCCTGGCTTCAGATCCCGCTAACCTCGGGCGCTGGGTCGACATGAGCACGGATGCCGCTGGGATGGTTACGTTCAACTATGGAACCTTTGTCGTGACAAACGGCGCTTACGGAAACCCGAATACGACGGTAGGCCAGGCTGACGCGGAAAGTAAATACAATGCCGACGGCACGATCACGATCGTTCTCTCGCGCAGCAAGACTGGCAATCCCGCCCCCGGCGGCATCATGCAGGGCTTCCTCATTCGGGTGCGGATTGGCAACACGATTACGCCTGATAACATGCCGAGTAGTTTGACGCCCGATGGCACCTACGTCATCAAGGGCAACGCGTTCTGCGCGCCGAATACGCCGCCGATCGCGCAGTTGGTCGCGACGCCCGATCACGGTAACCCCCCCTTGACGGTCGCGTTCGACGGCTCGACTTCCGTCGATCCCGATCCGAGCGATTCGATCGCGTCCTACACCTTCAGCTTTGGTGATGGTTCTCCGGATGTCACGCAAGCGAACCCGACGATCAGCCATACCTACAAACACGGCGGCGATTTCTTCGCCACCCTGACCGTCAAAGATTCGAAGGGATTGAACAGCGCGAACATCGCCAGCGTCCCGATCAAAGTCTCGGCCCAATTGCTTAATCTCTCCACTCGCCTGCGCGTGCAGCCGGGTGACAACGCGCTCATTGGCGGATTCATCATTCGCGGGAGCGAACAAAAGAAGATCATCCTGCGCGGCATCGGTCCCAGCCTCAACGTTCCGGGCAAACTCGCGGATCCGGTGATCCAGTTGTTTAATTCCAACGGCGTCAACATCGCGGGCAACGACGATTGGAAAACGGACCAGCAAAATGTCGAAGCCACCGGTCTCGCGCCGTCGAACGACCGCGAATCCGCGATCGTGATCACGCTCGATCCCGGTCTTTACACACTGGTCATGCGCGGCAAGAACAACAGCAGTGGCATCGGCGTGGTCGAAGCGTATGACATCGGTCTCGCCGCGAATGCGCGCCTGGCCAATGTCAGTTCGCGTGGCTTCATCGGCACGGGCGACAACGTCCTTATCGGCGGCTTCTTTGCCGGGCCGCAAACGGCCTCGTTCACCGGCGTTGTCCTCCGCGCCATCGGACCGTCGCTCACCCAGTTCGGTGTCCCGCAGGCGATGCCCGATCCGGTTCTCGAATTGCATAATGGCAACGGCGACATCATCGCAACGAACGACGATTGGCAATCCGATCAGAAATCGCAAATCCAGGCGACCGGTCTTGCGCCCAGCGATCCCCGCGAGTCGGCCATCCTGTTCCAGCACTTCGAACCAGGTCCCTACACGGCCATCGTCCGCGGCAAGAACAACGCCGTCGGTGTTGGCCTCGTCGAGATTTACGACGTGCAACAGTAGCGAGCCGAATTTCGCGCGGCGAAATTGGTGGAGGTAAGGGGATTCGAACCCCTGACCTTCTCATTGCGAACGAGACGCTCTACCAACTGAGCTATACCCCCAAACTCTTTCGACCGCTGGGACTTTTCAGGTGAACTCAACCGCATTGCGGCGGTGGGGGTCCACCCGTTTTGCCCCTGACACTCTTCGGAGAGTCCATTTCTGTCCACCCGAGTCAGGCCTAACGAATTCGGCTACGCAGCCTTTGCCGCGCGCCTCACCCGCCGTGAGCGAGCGAAAAGTATCACGGTCAGAAAAATTTTCATCAACTGAAAAGTCCATTCCTGTCCGACTCTGTCTCGACTGGTCAAGATCAGTCACAAGAAACGGATTTTCAGCAGCTTGTGGACAGTTGCAGATCGAAAAACTGGAGTCATATTGCGCGACTCGCGAGCGGAGCGGGATCAAATCCTGACGACGCTCTGGCGTGTAACTGATGCAATGAACGACGCGCAAACAACAGCGGTTCCGACTGGCGACTACGAAAAGGTTCTCAATTATCCAGGACTCTATCGCCACAGGCGCAGCGGCCGGTATTACGGCGTGAAGAAAGTGAATGGCAAGCGGCGCGAATGCTCGCTTCTACGTGCGATCGCAAAATTGCTGAGCGCCGTCTCAAGGATTGGGTCCGAACGCTGACAAGTGTCGATTATTCCCTCGAAAAGACGACGATGGCTCAACTCATCGCGAAATTGGTTGCAGCTCGTGCCGGCACGTCGGCGAAGACCCAAGCAACCGATCGCTGCATTATCAAACAGCTTGAACGAACCTGGATGGGAGGACTTCAGGTCCACTTCGGCGCGCCGCGTCACGCACCGGAGAAGCGAATACCCGAGGACCGGCGCTACGAAGCAAGACCAGCTCTCCTGCGCGTCGCGCGATCGCGGGATGGATCTCGTGTTGGGCCGCACGAGGCCGGTCAGGACCCTGTTGGCTTCAGGTATTGCTCAACGTCCCGCGCCGAAAAGCGACTTTGATCCGTAACTGAAGCAGTCAGAAGTCGGCGGCGTTCCAGACGCTCCATGGCTCGAACAGAAATGCCGAGTAATTCGGCGACCTGCCTGGAACTGTACGTCATTTGTAGAAAGCAGCCTTGTACTCCAGTGGAGCTGCCGTCTTTGGCATACAAAGGAGAATCTCCCGTTGGGCCGCCAACATCTTGTGGAGGCAGCCGAAAATTTCACTTGATCTTGTATGTCACCCGAGCATATCGTCCGGCACTGGCATGAAACAGGGCCAGCGTTCGGACCTGAAAAGCCGAGCCGAGATTGTTCGACATTTTAAGATTTGGAGTGCCGCTCAGTCTGTCTGTCCGCGAGGCCAGACGTCCTTGCTCGGCAAAGGCTTTTCAGAGACTGAGCGGCCTCCTTTTTTCGAGGCGTGTTCTTAAAAGAGAAGAGCCATTCGCAGCGGAAACTACGAATGGCCCGCTGATTCCAAGCGTTCGGAGCTCGCGCTTGGAAGCGCGCGCCGAAGAACGCTGATGAAATCGAAGCAATCTGATTTCAGCTGTCCAGAACGGCGGCGTCAAGAGAAGTTCCGCATCTCCGGAGAAAGAAGAATATGACCGCGCCCGTTCACAGCATACCGCCCAGTCCAACCGGACATCAACCCGGTCGCATCCAAACCCCGACCGTTACCTCGGGATCAAGACAATCGCTCCGCGACATGATCTTCGTCAGCCACGCTAATCCCGATGACAATGAGTTTGCGCAATGGCTTTCGCTTCAGCTCGCAAAATGCGGATATCCGGTGTGGTGCGATCTAACCAAGCTGCTTGGCGGCGAAACGTTTTGGGATGACATCGAGCAAGCCCTACGAACGAGGACGGTGAAGTTTCTCTACATTCTGTCCAAGACTTCGAACACCAAAGATGGACCACTGAGTGAGCTTCAGGTCGCGGTAAATGTGAAACGCGACGAAAAACTGCATGATTTCATTATTCCGTTGCTGATTGATGATCTCCCGCATCGCGAAATCAATATCCAGCTCGCGCGCCTTACGGCAGTGAATTTTCGGAAAGGGTGGGCGCAAGGTCTGAAAGACTTGCTCGAAAAGCTGGAATCGGAGGGTGTTTCAAAGCGGCCGGATTTCAGTCCTTCCGCCATTGCGGCTTGGTGGCGCGACCAACACGGCGCGGCATTGGGAGTCACTAAAGGGACTGAAGAACACGTCTCAAATTGGTTCCCCGTTCGCGAGCTCCCGAAAACCGTCTTCATGCACAAGGTTTCGGGATGGCCCAACAGCGAGAAGGAAGACTCCGTGCTGAACGTCGATTACTCTGCGATACGACATGATCGATACATTGTGACCTTCGCCGGGGCGATGGCATTTCAATCTGATTATGAGATCGAGAAAACCGTCGAGTATCGCACATCGGACCTTATGGCCGGTGTGATTGACAGGGCGCTCCTCGATCGGAGGCAAGCACGTAACCTAACGAGTTACCTACTTAAAGACGCATGGGAACGTGCGATGCGAGCAAAACAATTTCCAGAATATGAGCTATCAAACAGAACTAGATGTTTCTGGTTTCAGAAAAACGCGGTGCAGGACGATACTATCCATTTCAGCGGTGTGGATGGGCGAAGAACGACGCGGCAAGTTGTCGGATTTAAGAGCTTAAAAGCAACTAAAGACGGCCTGTTTCCAAAACGCTATTGGCACTACGGATTTCAAGCGAAGGTATCTCTCTACCCATTCGTTGGTTTCTGCCTTAAATCGCATGTCCTCTTTACGAACGACGGTTACACTTTGTGGGACGACAAGGACCGTCTTCATAAGGCGCGTCGCAACCAGTGCAGCATGTGGTGGAATCCAAAGTGGCGCGACCTGTTGCTTGCAACCATGAATCACTTGTCAGATGGCGCAAACACAATCCAGATCGAAGTAGCGCCGGAGCAAGTGATTGAAGTTGAAATCCATCCACTTCAATTCGTTGCACCGGTCACCTTCAACGATCATCCGCTTCCAGAAGAGACAGATGCGGTCACCACCGACGACACCGAAGACGATGACGAAGAAAGTGAGGACGTCTCGATATGAAATGGAGGTCTCCCTCATTGCTAAAACTCGATGAACCGTCACTCCTGTTTAAGCACCGGCAGGGCGTGGAGGATCCGCGAGACGGCTTAACGCTGTTTGGCCCACTAGATGAAGGAAAGCCCTATGGCATCCGAGCTGGCGTTGTCGGAACTTCTGACGGGCGGCGGCGCTTTCGGCACTGGGTCGAGAAAGTTCAAGCGTTCATCACAAACGATCCTGCGCGTGTAGCGCGGCCTGGATTCCCAGGCTTTGAAGCCGCGTTTCAAGTACCGTGGCACCCGGAGCCTGCTTTAGAACTCGATGTCGACCCTGCGGAGATTAATCGGCGCGTTCACATCGATGACCCGCATCAACGCGTGTATCAAACTGTCGATCTCTTCGCGAACGTCATCATCGAAGCGATTCGAACAGAGGACATAAAGCCAGACATATGGTTTGTCATCATTCCGGACGAAATCCACAAATGCTGCCGACCAAAATCCATCGTGCCACGCGCTGATCGTGTACAAGCTTCCGAGAAAATGAACGTGCGCTGGGCGCAACGTTCTGCATCCGAACCATTCCTAATAGCAGAGGAAGCGCAGGCGGCAGTTCCGTATCAATACGAAGTCAATTTCCACAACCAGCTTAAGGGGCGACTGCTGGAACACAACGCGCCAACTCAGATCATTCGCGAAAGCACCATCGCGCACCGCGAAATTCTCAACAGTGCTGGATACCCAACCCGCAGATTGGACCAAATGGAATCCGCGATTGCGTGGAATATCTGCAGCACGGCATTCTACAAATGCGGCGGACGTCCCTGGAAAATCAGCAGCATTCGCGATGGTGTGTGTTACGTGGGCTTGGTGTTCAAACAGGAAGTCAATAATAATGACCCGCGTTCTGCCTGCTGCGCTGCGCAAATGTTTCTAGATTCCGGTGATGGCGTTGTCTTCAAAGGAAACGTTGGACCCTGGTACTCCCCCGAACGAGGGGATTATCATCTAAGCGCGGATGCCGCGCGCGAGTTGGTGGAGCAAGCAATGAAGGCCTACCGCGCGAAACATGACGGCAAACCCCCACACGAACTCTTCATTCACGGAAAGGTCCGATTTGAGGAACGGGAATGGACTGGCTTCCGGGAGGCTGCCGGCAGAGCAACAAATGTAGTCGGCGTTCGGATTCGGTCCGACGGCGATTTGAAGCTGTTCCGAAAAGCAAATCAGCCTGCCTTACGCGGGTTGGCTTACGTGAGGGATCGGCACACGGCTTATTTGTGGACAAAAGGATTCACACCGCGGCTGCATACGTATCCGGGTCGCGAAGTACCGCTGCCATTGCTCGTGGATGTGTGCAAAGGAGACGCGGATATCAAAGTAGTTCTCAACGACTTAATGGCGCTGACAAAATTGAATTACAATGCGTGCATTTTCGCGGATGGCCAGCCCGTTACGTTGCGTTTTGCCGATGCTATCGGTGAAATCTTGACGAGCGGCCCGTTTACCCATGTGCCGCCGTTGCCTTTCAAGCTCTACATCTAACAACGATGAAACAGATAAAGGTGGTCATTGTTAACTTTGACGAAGTGGCGCGGTACGATGACGAACGTATTTGGCATCACGTCGTCCAAACGTGTCGGCTATCAAAAAAGCAACTAATCCCGAAATCCGTTCGTTTCAACGGATATCGAATTAGTCGACAAGAGAATGAGATAATGGCTCATCTTTACAACGGTGACCGCGAAGTGATGCAGTTTGGATTTGCACGGATGCCGGACTTCTCCAGAACGGCGTGGTGACATGGGTCGCGGGTCTCGATTCCGATCTGACGTCGAATGTCCGCTTCCGAGGCAGATCGAGGTCGTGTTTTGGATTGTTGGGATCGTTTGCGTCCCGCTCGGAATGTGGTGGATTACAAACGAAATTACCTCTCCAGCGACAATGTTCGGCCAGATGCTCGGGGTCACGGTGGATACTCAAAACCTCGTAGAATCCTTTAGACCCGTCATTTTGTTGTTCGGGTTAATCGTGGGATGGCGGGTTAGATGCGGACTGCGTCGTGTGATTGTTAATCGATTGAACAGGATCGTGTAACGCGTTCACGGCACGCGGGCACCCGAATCGGGACCAACAATTCTTCTTTACAGCAAAGCATTATACAGTTTATCCAGCGGCAACCCCAACGATCACGATCTGCCGCCAGGGCATCTTCGCTCCCAAACCAAACCGCGATTCGAGCGTGAACGACAGAATTATTAAGGATATCCGCAAGGCATCGCGAGTTGGATACACGTCAGCCGGCGACGTCGTTTCTCTTCTCTTAAAGTCGGGATGGTGCGAAGTTGGTGATTTGTGCGTAGCCTATGAGCTCCTGAAAGAAGGTGAGGAGTTAAACGCCACGGCGTTCTTTCAGCTTCCTTATCGGCTGGACATCTCTTCTGGAAAACGAGTTTCGCTGCAGTGGGAGCACGGAGCTCCCGTGCTTGCGTTCAGCGCACGAACTGTGGGGCACGCGCACGACAAGTCCTCTACGTCTGATCGACTGTCGAATCAGCTGTCCGACATCGACCGCATGGCTGATTACACGCAAGTACGAATCACGTTCAGTTTGTGGGGGCGACGCCGGCAATACTATCGGGCATACCTGACCGAAATCGCCAATACCAATGGGCATAGCCGTAAGCATATTGTGAAAGCGGAGCGCTCTTGGCACGTCGGTCGGCCTTTAACTGCTGAGACGTACGAGAGCGACCTTTGCAGCAGATTGTATCACGAGAGCGTTCGGATCATGATGCGAGTCGTAGAAGCTTATTCTACACTGGCCCGAGACCCGATCGTCGAGCCGCTCCCAGCGCTGCCCAATTTCTTCGTCATGGCCAAAAATGGCCGCTTGATCCTCCGACCGAAGCACGAGAATGACGAGCAGGAAGCGCGACCACGTAGCTGCGCGTCCGGCACAGTGAGGGGCTCTGACTTAGCCGAAGCCACGGTAAACCGCTCAAAGTTCTCGCAATACGAGCGTTTTTTGGTCGACGCTATCCGCCACATCGATTCCGGTAATCCGAATCTAGCTATAGTGCAGGCGGTAATGATTCTTGACTGGTTTGCGAATACAATTCTTGCCGAACGCCTCATTAAGCCGATCGAGCAGCAACTCAGTCGCGATCCATCTGTGGCAGAGTTCGTAGTGGGCAGAATTTGGGAAAGTAAAGGAAAGCGAAGTCAGATTCGGGTGCGCACTATCGACAAATTCAAAGAATATTTTTCACTCATCGGAATGATAGTCCCACCGAAGTTGATTGCTCAGCTCGCAACGGTGATTGCTCTGCGAAACGACATTGTGCACAAACGACAGGTAGAGAGTGTCTCAGAAGATCTCGCGCGAAACGCAATCGATACCGCTATAGACATAGTTCGACACTTGATGTTGCAAATGAAGATTGCGGTTGATATGGGTCAATTCGAATAGGGTCAGCATAGGGATACTTGTCCAGATGGCTTCTCGATCCAATGAGTGAGTTTTACTGTCACGCGTCCGCCGTTAAGAACGGAATGATTAAGCCGACACTGACGGCTGATCTCACGGGATCGCCACCTACAGGTAACTACGCGATCAATTCTGTCTTCAATAATCCCGAGTATGAAAAGTACCGCGGCTATACGATCAGCGGCGCACTCTCACGACCTCACTTCGCTATTCGACAGCTCGCGCAGCTACAGAATACCAGTACAAATCGTCTCCGACCTGCAATTCATCGAAGGGAAACAATTTCTTCGACCACATGTTGAACCAAACCCCATTGGTTAGGCCCAGTGCGCTATCTGGAAGGGAACCGCGACTAGTGATCAGTGCCATGGTCGTTTTTCCTGTCGGTTCGTGGCGTTAAGGTTTCCGTCTGCGATTGATCCGCCGCACTGAACGCAACAGGTCGAATCTATCTGTTCCGTACAGCTCTTCTAAAACGTCCTCCACGATCTTGAACGCACTACGCAGTCCAGGAGGTGTCAGGTTGGCGTGGCTGGCGACGTTACCGATCCATTTAACTGCTAAAAGTCTGGTTCGCTGTTTCTCGAACCGCGCGGGTAATCGTTGAATTCGGTCGTGCAAGGAAAGTCGGCGTCTTCTGCCTTTCTTGATCACGAATCGCGGGACTCGCAATTTTGTGAGAAGTGCTTCAATAGCTGAACGCACCAAATTACCCGAAGCGCTTTGGTCAGAGAAGGCCGGAGCATAGGCCCTGCGTAACAGTTCTTGAACCTCCTTCGGGACAGCTGGAGGCACATGAATCAGGGGAACGGCGGGGTAGAACCATTTCAACTTGAAGCGATGAGCTATCGGAGGTTTTTCGTCTTCGTCTACTTCGGTCACGAACGGGCCAACAAAATCCGTGAACTCTTGGCAGTCACGATTCGTACATTGGCAGCGCCCGAATAAAGTCCCGGCTACGGCGTCATGATCAACTAACCCATGATCAAAAGCCGTCTTGCTTGTGTTGGAAGGATACAATTTCGTGAGATCGGAACGATATACCGTCACGTGGCCACAGTGAGGACACGGAACCGAAAACGGCGCCAGCCGGTAGCGTTCAGTGTCAATCAAATCGAACGGAGTCACGGAACTAGGCTAGTAAAATTCTGCAGGACTCAAAATTATTTTTGTGACATGCTAGCCCAATCATGTCAGAGCGAGTCCGCGACTGTCGACACCTCGCGGCATCCCGAATGGGGATCGCTACGCCATCGCGCCAAACGCGAGGCCCAAGCCGTAGGTCACGACGGCTTCGATGACGCCAACCATTGTCATTTCTAATCCCGAAGCCCACCACGAACGAATCGTGATGAGCGATTTTACGGCGCCGACGGCGAAGTGGGCGACGATGCTGATGGCAAAGGAGGCAATCACTGCCCGCACGCCGCTCATGAAGAAGAATGGAATGATTGGGATGAACGCGCCGACGGCGGTGGAAATCGCGGCGGAAACGGCGGACTTCCAGTGGTTCGGGAAACGATGCTCGGAAAGACCGAGCTCGTGTTGAGCCATGGCCTGGACCATTTGATCGGGCTGCTCCGCGAGGCGCTCAGCCATGCGTTGCGATTCTTCCGGATTGAATCCCTGCAGTTGATAGAAGAGCGACATCTCCTCGATCTCTTCCTCGGGGTTCTCTTCGACTTCGCGTTTCTCTCTCGCGATCTCGGCTTCGTAAACTTCTGCTTCGCTTTTCGCGGCGAGATACGCACCCGCGCCCATCGAGAGCGACGACGCCAACATTCCCGCGAGGCCCGAGATGAGAACGTAATGCTGTTGATTGTTCGTCGCGCCGGCCACGCCTGAAACGATTCCGAACACAGCGCCGAGGCCGTCGTTCACGCCGTAGATCGCGTCGGCGACCCAACTGCCGCCGCGGCCGTGCCAGCGTTCGCGTTTCAGGATCGTGTCGAGCGCGGCGCGCGGGCCCGCGGGTGCTGCGGGCGCCATCGCGTTCAAGACCCGTGCATGAGCTTTCTCCTCGAGCGCGGCTTCGTGTAAGAACTTCAGCGCGTCCGGATCGCCGGCTAACGCACGTTCGCTTTGGGCGCGGTAACGCGCTTCGTGCCGGTCTTCCGCTGCTTCCATTCGCCGAATCGCGATATTCAGTCCGGCGACGCGGTTCCACCACCGGCTGAGCCGTTGGCCTAACGAGTCCTTTAATTCCGGCGGCGGTTCGCCGAGCTCCGTGAGTTTCCGCGCCCAACGGGCCGCGTGCCGTTCCTCGGCCTCGGCCATTCGCAACAAGATGTCTTTACGCTTCTGGTCCTTCTCGCGCTCGGCCAGCTCGCGGTAAACCCGCGCGGTCTGGACTTCGGCCTTCCAATTCTCCTTCAGCGCCTCGATCGATTCCGGATCGCTCATGTTTCGTTCGCGGTTTCAAAACACGCCACTTCCGCTGGAACCAGTTTCGATTTTGTCTGCTGCACCGTGATGACCAATGCGACTGAGCCGATGATTAATCCAGCCGCAAAAACAGTCCGCGCGCTCAACGTTTCGCCCGCGAAGAGCGCACCGAGAATCACAGCCACGATCGGGTTCACATAGGCGTAGGTCGCGACCTTGGCCGGCGCGCAATGGCGGAGTAAAAAAATGTAAGCGGTATAGCCGACGAGTGCGCCGATGATAACAAGATACGCGAATGCCACGATCGACAGCGGGCTGATCCGGCTCGCGTCGAATCGGTGGTGCTCGCCCACGAGAATTCCCCCGAGGGTGAGAAGCGCGCCGCCGCAGATCATTTGCTGGGCGGCGAGGAGAAGCGGCGGCGATACGTTCTTCGCTTTGCGCGAATAGATCGAGCCGGCTGACCAAACAAAGGAGGAGGCAAGCAGGATCAGCATGCCGATTCCCGGATGGCTGGTTTCATCGCGCGAAAAATGCAACGCTGGCGCGAGCAGGATCGCGACGCCGGCAAATCCGCCGGCGAGTCCAAACCAGACGATCGGCGTCGGCCGCGGCGCGATGCCGCTCCACCACGCAAGAATCGCGATGTAAATCGGGACGGTGGCGACGATCACCGAGGCGAGCCCCGAGGAAACGTATTGCTCTGACAGCGTGACCCCGCCATTGCCGCCGAGCAAAAGACAGCCGCCGATGATCAGCGCTGTGCGCCAATTCGCGAACGATTCTTTCGGCGCGCCCTGCCAGCGCGCGATCCCGTACATGATGCCTCCCGCGACCAGAAAGCGCGCGCCGGCCATCAACAGTGGCGGGATTGTTTCAATCGCGAAGCGGATGGCGAGATAGGTCGATCCCCAAATGAGGTAGAGCGCCGCGAAGGCGGAGAAGATCAGAATTTTTCCGGGCTCCGCCATGCGCCGCCACTGTGGCACAGGCCGGCACCGCCTTCACGCGTTGTCGGCTAACTGCGCTTTCCGGCGATCAATCGGTAAATGAACAAAAGCAACATCGCGCCCACGATCGACATGATCCAATGCGCAGTGTAGTTCTCGTTCCCGGTAAACATTTTCCCCAGCCACGTGCCGACGAACGCGCCGGCGATGCCGAGCAACATCGTGATGATGCAACCGCCGGGATCTCTGCCCGGCATAAGCAGTTTTGCGATCGCCCCAATGACGAGCCCGACCAATAACATCCAAATGATTCCGTGCGCGCCGAAGTCCATAATCTGGAAAGTGTGAAGGGCGAGCCTCGCGATGGTCAATGCCGAAATTTACAGTTCGATCACTTGCGCGGACTTGATGTCTTCGCTGCTTCGAATTTTTGCGAGCAACGTTTCATCGGGCGCAGTGTCCAAATTAAGAACGGTCAAGGCTGTGCCGCCCGCCTGGTTTCGGCTCAACGACATCGTCGCAATGTTCACCCCGTGATCGCCGAGCAACGTCCCGATGCGACCGACGATCCCCGGACGATCCGTATTTTCCAGGACGAGCACGACGCCGTGCGGACGCGCTTCGACGTGCCGGCTGTTCACATTCACGATCCGCGGCGTCGCGCCGAAGAAAGCGCCGGCCACCGAAACGGTTTTGCCTTCGGCCACGGCGGAAAGCTCGAGCAGGTCGGTGTAATCGCCGGCCGCGCTCTGCCGGCTTTCGGTAATTTTTAACCCGAGACTTTCGGCGAACGCCGGCGCATTCACTTCGTTGATCTCATTGCCGCCCGCGCCCTGGAGAAAACCTTTGAGCACGGAACGCGTGATCGCCGTCGTGTCGACCTCGTTCACTTTTCCACTGTAGTTGATGTTCAGACTCTCGACCCGTTTCGGCGCGAGCTGGAAAAGGAAGCGCGCGAGTTTTTCGCCGAAACGCAAATGCGGACCGACTACCGCGAGCGTCTTCGCGTCGAGGTTCGGCATGTTCACGGCGTTGCGGATCGTTCCTTCCAGGAGCGCGGCGCGAATCGATTGCGCGATCTCGATCCCGACACTTTCCTGCGCCTCCGCCGTGGACGCGCCGAGATGCGGAGTCAGGACGAGGTTTGGGATTTCCCGGAGCGGCGAATCGGTCGGTAACGGTTCGGTCTCGAAAACATCGAGCGCGGCCGCGGCGACGCTGCCGGATCGCAATGCATCGGACAGCGCCACTTCGTCAATCAATCCGCCGCGCGCGCAGTTGATCACGCGGACGCCGCGTTTCGTTTTCTCCAGTCGCGCGGCGTCAAGCAAGTGATGGGTCTCGGGCGTCAGCGGCGTATGAAGGGTGATGAAATCCGCGGCGCCGAGCAGGTCGTCGAGTTCGTCGACCAGTTCCACCTGGAGAGTCCGGGCCCTCGTCGCCGAGAGATAAGGATCGAACGCAACCACGCGCATTCCGAACGCGATCGCGCGCCGGCTCAGTTCGCTGCCGATTCGTCCCATCCCAACAATCCCCAGCGTTTTGTTGAACAGCTCTACGCCTTCGAGGTTTTTCCGGTCCCATTTGCCGGCACGGAGAAGCGCGTCCGCTTGCGGAATTTTTCGCGCAACGCAAAGCAGGAGCGAGAACGCATGTTCCGCCGTCGAAGTCGTATTTCCACCCGGCGCGTTCATCACGATCACGCCGCGCCGGGTCGCCGCCTCCACGTCGACATTATCCACGCCGACTCCCGCGCGTCCGATCACTCGCAGGCGCGCGCCCGCGTTCACGATCGGCGCCGTCACCTTCGTTTGGCTCCGCACGACGATGCCGCTGAATTCCGGAATGACGTCGACCAGCTCGGCTTCGCTTAGTCCCGTTCGTGCTAACACGTCCAGCGCGCCGTCGCGCGTCATCTCATCGATCCCCCGTTGGGAAATCGAGTCCGCGATCAGGATTTTCGGCGCCGTCATCTCGCTGGAATGCTAGAGAGCGCTGCGGCCGCGGCAAAGCGCGATTGCTTTGTAAATCAGCAGCACGAAGAAGCAGCTGGTCAGCGGCATCACGGGAACAAGATAGCGCTCGTAGCCGGCCATCCACCAGGTTGCGTCGAGGAACGCAAAGAAAAGAATCCGGGCGGCGATCGTTGTTCCAAGTAGAACAAGCGTCGTTACCAGAGGATCACCGAAGCGCCATCGGCGAAAGAAAAAGATTATCACAACGAAGGCAGCCAGACCTGCCCAGGCCAGCGCGATGAAGAGATAGACGTGGTAAGCGCCGATGAAATTTTGCACCACCACGGCGAGCCGGGCTGAGACTGTATTCGGAATAAGGACGACGTTTGCCTCCGGATGGAAATCGGGTTGCGCCTGGGGCTGACGAAACACCATCTCTTGATAGAGGTTATCCATCCACGGCACCATGTTAGTGTCCGCGCGGACCATGAGCTTGTGGTGATGAAACAAAAACAATTTTGCGATATCCGCGATCCCGTTGCGCAAGTATCGAATCCGCAAGAGCGCGCCTGGATCGAGAAAACCGGACACGACAAACCGGCTCGGGATTCGGCCCTGGTCGCAGGCCTGGTTAATCTCTCGCGCGAACTTGCGGTAGAAGGCGTTCGTCGAAACCGGATCTTTGTAATAGCCCGCGTTCGCCGTCATGTTTCGGAGCGCCCACATAAACCACGGCCCGAATTCTCGAACATGGAGGGTATCGAACGCCGGGTTGGTCCAGTTGCGGCCATCGAGTGATTCGAACTGCGGCTTGAGCTGGGCGAAGGTCGGACTGACTTCATAGGCCAGACGGAGCGCCTCTACGTTCACCGCAATGTAACGCAGCGAGTAACTCGGCTTAATTCGCAGCAAAGCCTTGGATGCTCTCTCGAAAGCCGGCGAGCTCATGTCGGATTTCGCGAAGCTGTGGAACGCTGCGTAGTTCGCGGAATAGACGGCCGTCACCAGCACCAAAAGCGTGCCGGAGAGTGCCCCGGCGCGTTTCAGCCAAAAAACAAAATGCGCCTTGCGCGTGGCCGCGTCGCGCCGTTCGCCCAAAGCCAGAAGAAAGAACACGAGGAGAATGAGTGGGATGAGGAAACTTTCTTCGCGAATGTTCCAGAGCACTGCATAAGTGGCTCCGGTCCAAATCACGTGCCCAAGCTTCCTTGTAAATAGGGTCAGGAGCGAGCCTGCAAGCGCGAGCACCAGGATCGGAGTGTAGAAGCTCTCACTCATGGTGTGGTTGTTATAGAGGAACGATGCCGGGTGAAGAATCATCAAGGCGAAGAGAAGAAGGCAAAGCCATCGCGGCACCGCGACTTTGCGGAGGACGGCGATCAACCCCGCATAGCCGGCCATCTGCGCGAACTCAATCGCGATTCGCAAAGGAATTCCAAAGAAATGGACCACCGCGATGAAAAGCGGATAAGCACATGGCCTAACGAACGCGGTCCAGCTATAGGGCTGGAACCAGTACCAATGCTTCGCCGAGCCGACATACCAGAGCGCATCGTACTCGGCCGAACTCCCGTAAATTTCTTCCGTGTGAATCACCCAGAGCTTGAAAAGTCCGAGTAAGACCAACCCGATCACAAGACCATATCGCTGCCAGATCCGGTTCAACATCGCTTCAAGCTAAGAGCAGATGCCTGCTAGTTTTCGCAGGACAAAAATGTTTTCGTTTACTACGAATACGGTGGCTTCGACCTTGAAAGCGGCAAATTCTTTCGTCGCGTCAAGAAGTGCTTCAAAACCAGCTTGAGACCACGCGTGAAAATGGCAGTCGAACGCGCGCCAGTGTTTTACGTTTTCGTCCGCGTGCCGCCGAATGTCGGTTTCGGAATAAGTTTCTCCGGTAAGATAAGGATGAACGTAGCGGAGATGTTCCTCGTAGGCGTTGCGGCAAGTGCTGACCCCGCCATCGGCGAAGTCAGTTAGAACATGTTCCACCGTCGTCTCAGGGCGGTTTCGATCGAAGGTATAACGCATGTCGGGAACGACCAGGACGTGAATGCCTCCAACTTTTAGCACGCGGATTGCGTTTACGATGGAACTAATCGGGTCGCGCAAGTGTTCGATAACGTGCGCGGAGATGACGAAATCGAGGCTGTCGTTATCGATTCCAGCAAAAGTTTGGGCGTCGATATTCTTCACGGGTGTTAAATCCGATGTCCGAAAATAACTCTCGAGCGCCTCGTGTTTGCGGATGTCTCCGTATAAGATATGAGCCGCCGCCGGGATCGGAAATGGCCGGTCGCCTGGACCTACTTCTATCCCGTACCCGCTTAGAAAGGCGCGGCCAATCTCAGTGCGGGCTTGTAGGACTTCGGCTACTACGTCGATGGCCTCTTGCATCCCGGGCGACCCTAGCGCATGGGCCGCGCGGACGAAAGCGTCCAATTACAGCAATGAAACGCTGGAAAGCTTCGTCAGGTAAACAACGGCCAGATTGGTCGATCTAGTTGGCGACCTGGCGTCTGCAGGGCGACCGTGGTTGTGTCAGATTCACCCCCAGATCGGCGCTCTGGCTCATCAGGCCGAACGATGATGCGCTGGTTTCTGCCGGTCGACTGGCTGGCTCCGGTGCGTAGCGGAGTAAACCTGGGAGCGACTTCGCCAATGTCGTTCATGGCTGTTTCGCCTTGGTTTTCGCTTGCGCGATCTGAGGCAGCAAGACATCGCGGGTGTAATGCCAATAGGGAACAATCTCGAGCGCGGCCCGGGCGTTTTTCTCGGCCTTGTCCAGTTCCGGAGGGTTTTTTGTCATGTATTCGTAAGCCAGGCTCATCAGTAGCTCCGGTTTTCCCCAGCTCGGTTCGAGCTTATCGGCGGGCGGCTTGAGCTGCGAAGAGATCGTGACACCGCGTTCATTGTTTTCAATCACCTTGTCGATGCCGCCACCCTTATCGACCGGAGTATAAAAGAGGATGGGACCACAGACCCAAATCAGCCTTGGATTATCCGGCGCGGCAGCCTTGGCTTCGGCTACGAGCGCGAAAATTGGCTTAGCCATTTCCTGAGCGCGCTCCTTCTCGTTGCGATGAAAATAGACGAGGTGACCGAGACAGGAAATCAGACCGACTTTCGCGTCGACAAAGTCGGGGTCGATGGCCAGCGCAGCCTTAAACTCATCCGCGCCAGCCAGGAACAGCTTCTCCATTTCACCTGGATCCACCGACTCGTTCCCGGCGTTGATCCCGTCTCGCCATCGCGCAAAGCCGCGCCAGTATCGAATCCGGGCGCCGAGATCCTTATTGTCGACGAAAGGCGCAAGTGCGTCATAACAGTTCTTTAACGTTGTTCGATCCCCTTCGTAATCGGCCCGTTGGATTTGAGAAACGATCTGTATGGCCCGTTCCTGGTCATCGTCAGAAGCTCCATAAACAGTAAGGGAGAACGCGAAGATGGCTGCTGCTGTTAGTTTGTGATTCATATAAGTTAGTTAGTTTCGCAACAAGCAAGGCCGCCGAAGGCCGACTGGCTGGAATGGTTATTCAGACTGGCGCCGCGCATTCGGATAAGGAAATAGGCAGCGCCGGTCCAGAGAAGCACAACTACGAGCCAGGCGACTAACGACGCGTTCAGGTAGAAAGGGTTCGTAGCTGCAGTCGACGCGGGCGACGGTACGATGCCGGCCGTGTTATTAATGGAGGCGTGCAGTAACATTGTCAGCAATAAGCTCCCGTTCGTGCGCCAGTAAACCCACGCCATTGCCACCGAAATTGCAGTCACCGCCATGAGGTATAAGAGGAATGACTGGCCGAAGTTGTCGCTGCCTGGGATGAAGAAGAAGGGCAAATGCCAGCACGCCCAGATTACTCCCAATACGATACTGGCGCCGGCCAGCCCGAACTGTTTTGTCAGACGTGGAAGCGCGTAGCCGCGCCAACCGATTTCTTCCCCCGCCTGGACCGGTGTCGAAAACATGATCGCGACGATAATCAAGTACCAGGGGACCTGTCCGAACCGTGGCCAGGTGCCGAGAGTTAATCGATTCAAGAGCGCGGCAGCGAGTTTAATAACCGCCATGTAGGAAAGGGCGAGGACATACCAGCGCAAGCCGACGCGCCACTTCGTTACCCCCCGGAGAAGCGTGCCGACTCCGTTGCGTCCCGCGTTTCGCGCGGTCAGTGCGATCGCCACCAGAGATGGCACAATGGTGCCTCCGAGAAAAAGGACGCCGCTGATGAGTGTGTCGGACGGAATCCTTCCTAACACATAGCCCCCTGTAGCAAAAAAGGCCCAGCTTACTACATACGTAAGCACGAAAAACTCCACGATAGCTCGCGCACCCGATCGCGATTGTTTGTCGAACTGCGTTGGAGGTGCAGCACTCATTGAATCGAAAAAAGTGATGGCTCGATCGGAGGGTTGATAACTGTTTTGGTAAAGCGAATGACAGCGCTAGCCGGGCCACCGGCGCTCCGATGAATCTCCTTCTCGAACTTGATCCCGTCCACGGTCTCGTAGGAATCGAAAGTCACTGTGATCGTTCGATCGTTTTCCTGGTGCACCATCGTTTTCGGCAGCGACGACTGCGAATCGAGTGTTACTCGCCATTCCACTCCGCCATCTGGCTTCAGGACAATGGTGCCGCCCGGATCAGTCGCGACCGTGCCGTGACGGCGCTCGGGGAAAAAGGCGAAGAACATCGCGTTCGCGTTGGCAAAACGTTTAGCTTTCGAAATCTCCACGTCGACGCTCGTCATTTCGCGCGCCGGCGCATCGCCTTCCTTGATGGTTCCTTTCGTTCCATCGAAGATTTCAACCGTGCTGAGGTCGCCGATCTTCTCTTCCTTCCGATACTTGCCGTCCGCCGTGTGCCATACTTTCAGGGTCCCTTTGTAGGCGCCGAATTCGAGGCTTGCTTCACGATAGACAGCTTTGATTGCCGCTACTTTGTCTCGACCGCCCACAGCGGTGGCCCAATGGTCGATCGGATTGTCATCTGCCCATCCGGATGGCGTAGCAATCAGGAGAACGCACATCATCGCACTACTGACGGAAAATTTGTTCATGGATGCTCCTCGCTGGTTTCGAGCAAGGTAGGAGCAGGGGAAGGAGGTCCGCGACACGAATGTCGTGAACGAACGGCAGGCGGGCGTGAAACTACGAGACCGGGGCGCGAATGCCTTAGTTAAAGCGGCTTTCCGAGTAGCTCGAACAGCTTATCTTTGTATTTCCGACTCAGTGTCAGCCTGGTGCCGTCGTCGAGGATCAGGGAATGCTCCCCGTTTGAAGAGAGGCTGTAGTTCCTTGATCCGATCGACATTCACCACCGCCGAACGATGGACGCGCAGAAATTTCTTCGGATCAAGCTGGCCTTCGATGGCGGCCAGCGTCTGCCGAACCATACGGGCTCCTTTGCCGGTGTGAAGATGAACGTATTTGTCATCCGCTTCTATCCAATCAATCTCCCGGGTGTGAAGAAAGGTGATACGACCATCCGCGCGAATAATGATGCGATCCAGGTATTCCTGTTGGGCCCGGATACTTTCGAGAAGCGTTCCTACTTGGAGACGTTTGTCTTCTTCGTGCTGCGAATGGAAGCGTTCTTTCGCATACTTGAGCGCGGCCTTGAACCGGACCTGATCGAAAGGCTTAAGCAGGTAGTCCAGCGCATGAAGCTCGAAGGCTCGGATCGCGTAGGATTCGTAGGCCGTCGTAAAAATAATCTCAGGCAGATGATCGAGTTTGACTGCGTCGAGCACCGCGAACCCATTCATTTCCGGCATCTGGACGTCGAGGAACACAAGATCGGGCTTTTCCTTCCTGATCGTGGCGACAGCTTCGGCGCCGTTAGCACATTCGGCTACTATCTCCACCTCGGGATCCTGCTTTAGCATTCGGCGAATGAACTTGCGCGCGAGTAACTCGTCGTCCGCTATGACGGCTCGAATCTTAGGTGAAATCATTCGAGCGGAAGGGAATCTCGATGGTAACAGTAAGTCCGCGCGACAATCCGTTAGCCATCTCGAGCGAAAAGTTGCTGCCAAAGAGTCGTTCAAGGCGGGCGCGAACGTTACTCAGACCTACCCCATGTCCTTCGTTGCCATTTCCCGGTCTACCCAAGCCCGGGCCGGAGTCCCTTACTTCAAGGCGAAGTAAATCGTCGCGCCGAGTGGCGGCGATCTCGATCCTCCCTGGAGTCGCGTGCGGAGCGATCGCATGCTGGATCGCGTTCTCGACCACGGGTTGAAGGATGAGGTGTGGTACCTCCGCTCCCAGCGTTGCCGGTTCAATCTGAAAGTCGACCGCGAGGCGGTCTCCGAACCGGACCTGTTCGATCTCCAGGTAGCACCGGACGAATTCGGTTTCTTCCTTCAACGTGACCAGCTGCTGGTCGGAATGATCGAGAGTTAGCCGCAGAAAATCGCCGAGGCGCGCGATCATGCTGTTAGCCTTCGGCGGATCTTCCAGCACTAAGGACGAGATCGAGTGCAAGGTGTTGAAAAGGAAATGAGGATGAAGCTGCATCTTGAGCGCGCGCAACTGGGCCTGTGCGAGTTGTGCCCTTAACGATGCCTCCTCCGTCTGGCTGGCACGGAAGCGTTGATAATAAAGAAGCGCGTGGACGCCGAGAACGATCAAGGTTGCGATGATCAGATCGACATAAAATCCGAAGCCGAAGTAGGACCGGAAACAAGCCGCGAGGGTTGGGAACAGTTGGCGGAGCCGAGGCAAAAGTAACCAGAGTGTGGTCAGGTGAATGAGCTGATGGCCGACGGCCAAAACGATGATTCCGGGAATATGCAACAGGAGGTTGCGTATTTTCAGCGGGCGCAATTCGATCGGGAATCGGCGGCTGAACCGGAAAATCAGGAGGGAAAGAACCGCCCAGAGATAGAAGAGAACGAGGTTGAATTCGAGCGCGCTGATAAAACCAAACCCGCGATTCCCCTCGTTGCGTGAGGCCGCGTAGGAAATCGTCGCGAAGATCAGAGCGACAAGCGTCCAGGCCGCGAAGTAGACAAGCGCGCCGCGCAGTCTCGCTGCGCGTTTTTGGGCCGGCAAATTATCCGTTAGGTGCACGGATCAAAAACAGCGGGTGAAGGGAATCGAACCCTCGTGTCCAGCTTGGGAAGCTGGCGTTCTACCATTGAACTACACCCGCGAGAAGAATTTTCGATTGTCGATTTTCGATCGCCGATTTGCAAGCGGCAAAGTTACTGCCAGGAAATGACGTCGCCAGAACTGGTAAAGGTGCCGGCTGTTCCGGGCTCGCTGGCGAAGTTGGCGCTTACTGCAGGGCCGCCGCCAAGCGCGCCGTTCTTACCAAGCGACCACGCGATAACACCCTGCCGGATCTTCGCTGAGCCCGCTCCCTTGTCTGCGCCGTAAGGATTGACGACCTCATTGTCGTAGTCCCAATCAATTGAAATCCAGTACGCTGTTCCCCATGGATCGAAATACTCGCCGGCTTTTGCTGAACTTGTTCCGGCGATTCCGCTACGTGGATTTGAGAGGTCTTTCGCCTCCGCGGGAGAAATGAAAACAATCTGGCGAGTATTAAGAACGTTTATGACACCGCGCAGCTCGTCAAACAGTGCCTTGTTTGAATTCGTCGAACCATAAGTGGCTGCAGCGTCACTGGTCGCACTAGCTGGCAACGGGTACTTGCCGTACTCCGTGTAAAACGCATTCACCGCCGTCACGATTTGGGTCACGTCGTTCTTCGCCTGCGTTTTCTTCGCCTGGTTCTGGATGCTTTGGAAGACGGGGAACGCGATGCCCATCAGGACGGTGATGATGACGATGACCACGAGAAGTTCGATGAGCGTGAAAGCGCGGACGCGGTTCATTTCCATTTCAGCATTTGCTCGGGGAAAGGGCATTGGGCGCAATCGGAATTATCCTGCAAACAAAAATCTTCGTAAATCTGAAGCAAACCCTGCTGTTGTGCGATGGTTTTCGTGAATTGCGGCCGCCGGGGATCGCCGCCGAAGAGCCGTGTCGCGCCAGTTTCGAGGCGGCGATTGGTCAAACGTGCGGGTAATTTTTCGTAAATGGGCCAGGCGTCGGCGCCTTCGGCGAGAAAATACGGCAGAAGAACGTTGGCCAGAATATCGGCGATGCGCGAGTCGCCGATGATCGCCATTTCCGACGGAGCGGCATCCGAGGTGAGGGTGTAGTGGAAACTCCAAAACGGATGGCGCAGATCGAGGAAGAAATCGTGGACGCTGTCGATCTGTCGGCGTGAAACTGTTTTGATGAAGGCCGGCCATTGCTTCGCGAGAATGGTGAGCGCGCCGAGACGACGTTGTGGATGATTCAAAGGTCGCGCGCCGCCAAGCCGCCAAAGTTTTGGCGGCAGGAGAAGCCGCTGCATCTCGTCGCGGTGCGGCCACCAACGGTCCCAGAGATTTCTCACGTAGCCGCGAGATTCCTCGCGATACGCGGCAAGATCGGGTGCAGCGAGAAATCCGGCGACGCCGAAGAGGATTGCCTCAAGGTCTTCCGGATTTTTTCGGAGTGAGGGGAGCGGCAATCGCTGAGCGAGCAGAGTAAACGCGAGCTTGTTTTGTTTGTAGCCGAGCGCAGCCGCGAGCTCCTGGAAAAGCGCGGCATCGCGCCCGTGACTTTCGACGATGCTTTTAAGGCGCGCCGCCTTTCGCTGGAGCCGAAATTGCGACGCGGCGGTAAGCATGCTTTCGAGCCGGTCCTGCGGCAAATCTTTCAGCGGCGCCTGGCAACGGCCTGGCCGCGCCAGCGGAACGACCGCCGAAAATTTGTCGGGCAACATCGCGGGATCGACGCGGACCTGCGGGACGTTGCGGTTCGATTTGGTGCGGGTGAAAAACGCGCGGTCGCTCTGTTCGACGAAGACATGAAGGATCGCATCGTCGAAGGCCGGGTTAGTGGAATGTCCGTGCGTCTCCCAACTGCGATCGGCGAGATCGAATTCGATCGTGCCCCGGAGCGGATCGCTGCCGTTGACGCGAATGGCGGCATCGGAAAAATCGGGTCCGGCTTCGCGGTTCCAGGTGCCGAATTGGACGATCTCGATTTCGTCGCCGCTAACGGCAGTGAAACGGCGCCCGAAATCGCCAGCAAACCAGCGCGCCTGTAACTCCAGTTCGCTCGGGATGCGTAGCGCGGGGAAGAGCGCGCGTTCGTGGACGCGAGCGGAATCACGAAGCTCGGAGTAACGGGTGGCAAGCTGCATCTGGGGAGGCACGATGAAGGAGGAAGGATGAAAGAAATGCGCAGGTTTGGCGACAAGAAAACGCCTGACGGATTACGCGTGCGCCACCGGTTCGAGGACGCTGGGGTGAGGTGACGGCGTGCTGAGTTTGTGGCGCAAGTCTTCCGCGATTAGTTCCACGAGGGCGCCGCGCGAGCGAGTGAAGAGGAAACAATACTTCGGGCCGCGGCCTTCTTTTGGAACAATGACAAGGTTCTCGGAAAGAAACTGAGGGTCGCGGGCAACGGTCGAGCCCTCGAGATCGATCGTCTGGTAAAACGGTTTCCAATTTTTCCGACCGACGAACACGATCTTGTGCGGCTCTTCGTTCGTGGCGACGAGTGCGCCGAACAGATTCGCCGGAATACGGCGGCCGCGGCCGCTGAGGCAGGGCACGGCCCAGGCGATCGTTTCGCCGAGAAGATTCTGTTTGCTGAAGGTGGGCGCCAGGCGCGACGGCAACGCGATCGGCAAAGTGGGGGCGCGGCGGACGTCGGGGGCGGCGTTGAGTTTGTTCAACGCGAGCCAGATTTTCGCTTTCATGGAGCGGAAAACTTTGGGCGCGAAATAGAGGAACGCCGCGATGGCGATGACAAAAATCGAAAGGGCCAGGATCGGGTTGTAGTGGATGAGGGTGAGTCCGCCGAAAACCGCCATGTCCTCAGCGACGGACAAACCGATGTTCGATGCGGGCTCGGGCGAACTGTTGGCGGCGAGTCGCGTTGAAGCTTTTGCGGTGTGCGTGACCAGACTCGCGGAACCGCCGAGCAAAATAATCAGCACGTCGACGATCGGCGAATGATGCCCAAGGACCTGAAGGGCGAGAAGGGCGCCGCCGATCGGCCGAATGATTGTGTGGACCGCGTCCCAGGCTGAATCGATCCACGGCACTTTGTCGGCGAAAAATTCCAGCAAATAGAGGATGCCGGCGATGATAATGACCCAGGGCTGGCCAAGCACTTCGAGCGATTGGTAGCTCGGCGATAGCGTGATCCAGTGCAGATGGATCGCGAGGCCGGTGGCGAAAACGGTGAGGTAAAGATCGATGCCGGCGAGGCAGGCGAGACTGAGCGCGACGGCGATCGGATTGAATCTATCCACGGCGCGAAATATCAGGCGCGGAGAACGAACTGCAAAGTGAGTTTGGTTTAGACAGGATTAACAGGATTTACGGGATTGCAGAGGCTTTAATCTTGTTAATCCTGTTAATCCTGTCTGTTTTCTTCTGCCATGCTCGATATCCGACTTATCCGCGAACAACCCGACTTTGTGAAAAGCCGGCTGGCGACGCGTGGGGGCGAAGATGCGGCGAAGATCGATGAAGTTCTGCGGGTTGACGCGGAGCGGCGGAAGGCCGAAACGGCGCTGCAACAATGCAATGCGGATCGAAAGCGATTGAGCAAGGAGATCGGCGGCAAGCGCGCGAAAGGGGAAGCGACGGAAGAAATCGAAACGCGGGTGCGGGAGATCGGGAATGAGATTGCCGCGCTGAACGAGCAAACGACGGGGTTCGACCAGCAGCAAAGAGAGCTGCTTCTCGGGATTCCGAATCTGCCGGCCGAAACGGCACCGATTGGAAAAGATCCGAGCGAAAACCCGGTCATCCGGAGTTGGGGCGAGAAGCCGCAGCTGAAGGAGACCCAGGATCACGTTGCGCTTGGAACGAAGCTGAAGCTGTTCGATCTGGAACGTGCGGCGAAGTTGAGCGGGAGCGGATTTATCTGTTTCACCGGGGCCGGGGCGCGACTGGAACGAGCGCTGATCCAGTTCATGCTCGATCTCCACACGCGCGACCACGGCTATCTCGAAATAAGTCCGCCGTTTCTCGTCCGGCGCGAATGCATGATCGGGACAACGCAGTTGCCGAAGTTCGAGGAAGACATGTACGGGCTGGAAGATCAGCAGCTCTTCCTCGCGCCGACGGCGGAGGTACCAGTAACCAATTTTCATCGCGAAGAGATTTTGGCGGCCTCGGAGTTGCCGAAAAAATTCGTCGCTTACACGCCGTGCTTCCGACGCGAGGCGGGCTCGGCAGGGCGGGAGACGCGCGGAATTATTCGTGTGCACCAGTTCGACAAGGTCGAGCTGGTGAAGATTACCACGCCGGAAAGTTCGGACGCCGAGCACCAATCGTTGACGGCGGATGCGGAGCGGGTGTTGCAATTGCTCGGGCTGCATTATCGCGTGATCGAGCTGTGCACGGGCGATCTCGGGTTCGGCTCGGCGAAGACTTACGATCTTGAGGTTTGGTCGCCGGGGCAGCAGGCGTATCTCGAAGTGTCGAGTTGTTCGAACTTCGAGGATTTTCAGGCGCGCCGGATGAATTTGCGATTCAAGGACGCGGAGGGGAAGAATCGGTTCTGTCACACGCTGAATGGCTCGGGGCTGGCGTTGCCGCGATTGTTCGCGGCGCTGATTGAAAGTTATCAGCGCGAAAATGGATCGATTGCGATTCCGGAGAAACTGCAGCCGTACTTCGGCGCGGCTGAGATCAGGTAGGGGCGATTGACCCAATCGCCCGCGGCGCGGCTTGATCGGGCGGGCGATTGAAGTCAATCGCCCCTACCTGCGAATAAATCGAGCTGTCCGGGATCGGCGGAGGCGGTTTCCTCGGCGGAGGGCAGAGTAAGGTCGAACCCGAGCCGATTCGCGAGGCGCTGGCAGGTCTCAGGCGAAAAGCCTTCAAAGTGATTGTTCACGAAACCCCAGATGCTGCGGGTTTCCTCGAGATGCCGCTCGATCTTCAACGCCCAGCTTTCGAGCGCGGCCTCGCGTTTCCAAAGCAATTTGCCGTAACGATGGATGTGCTGGCCTTCCGGGTCGTATTTCGTCGAATAATCGCCCAGAAGTCGCAGGTAGATGAAGTCGCTGGTGGTGGGGAGGAACTCGAAGGGCGCGAGATTGCGTTCGTTGAGCGGACTGGTGTCGGCCCAAACCCAGCAGACGCGATATTTTTCGAGCAACCGAATGTGCTGCGGCCGGTGCCACCCGGGATGGCGAAACTCGATGGCGAAGCGAAAATCGCGCGGCAGTTGGGCGAGGAAGGCTCGGAGCAACGGGCGGCCCTGCTTTGGCGCGAAGGCCGGCGGCAATTGAATCAGAATGACGTGGAGCTTCGGCGCGAGCGGTTCCATTGCCTGAAGGAACGCGGCGAGCTCGGTGTTGCAGTCGCGCAGGAGGCGCTCGTGGGTGATCGCGCGCGGCAATTTGCAGGCGAACCGAAACGAGGCGGGCGTCGACTCCATCCAGCGGTGAATCGTCGCGTCCGTTGGCGCGTGATAGAAGGTCGAATCGATTTCGACCGCAGGGAAATAGCGCGCGTAAAATTCCAGCCAGCGCGCCGGCGGCAGATCGGCCGGATAAAAATTACCGCGCCATTCCTCGAAGCTCCAGGCGCAGGCGCCGAGCCGGATTTTTTGCTGAGCGGAGAGGTTCAATCGTTCGCAGAATAATCGGATCGCGGCCGGAAGGAAGCCTTGCCGGTGTCGAGGAAATGCCTCGGTATTCTGGCCCGTTCAACTTGACGGGAAGGGGAAGTTAACTACCCTGCGCAACGCGATGAAACTCTCCTTTCGCATCCTATTTCTACCGTTTTTGGTTTGCCTGGCTTTCGTCCTGCCGGTGAACGGCGCCGTCGTTTTTAAACCGGGCGAAAAAGCCCACTACAGGACGCCGGGTGAAGAGGAAATGAGCGGCACCGCGCGCCAGCTTTTCGATCGAGCGCAGGCAGCCGAGGCCAAGGGAGATATCGGCGGCGCGATCAAGGCCTACCGCATGATCGTAAAGAAACACCCGCATGACACGCTCGCGGCCGGCTCGGCGTATCGCCTGGGGCAGTTGCTGGAACAGACCCACAAATATTTACCGGCGGCGGACGCGTATGCCGTGCTCTGCGAGAAGTATTCCAAAAGCGAGCACTTCGAGGACGCCGTCACGGCACTGTTCCGCATCGGCGAAATGTATCTGACGGGGCAAAAGACGAAGATTCTCGGGATTACGGTCAAATCCGGGTTGGACCAGGCGGCGGATATTTTCACGATGATTATCCGCACCGCGCCCTACGATAAATACACCGCCCGGGCGCAATTCGATCTCGGCCGGGCCCGTGAAAAACAGGGCCAGAACGAGGCCGCCATTGCCGCTTATCAGGCCGTAGTGGAAAAATTCCCGGACGACCCGATTGCGGTCGATGCCCAATACCAGATCGGTTACATCTGGTCGAAGGCTTCGAGTTCCGGAACCTACGACCCTGCGGCCGCGACCAAGTCGAAAATCGCGTTCGAAGATTTTCTGGCGCGTTATCCGAACAGCGAGAAAGCGTCGCAAGCGAAGCAGAACTTGAAGAAGATGGAGCACAAGCAGTCGAGCACTGCTTACGACATCGCGAAATTCTACGACAAACAGAAGCAGTATCGGGCCGCCGCCATTTACTACAACGAAGTCATCCGCACCCAGCCCGGCTCGACCGAGGGCGAGAGAGCCAAGAAGCGCATCAGTGAGCTCCGCGCGAAAGTGGGCGACGCGAAATTGCAGGCGCCCGCGGTGACCGCCGCTGCGGCTAGCAAGAAAAAAGTGAAAGCGCGGACGCAGGAAAGCGGTCCGCCGCCTTCCTCAAATGAGCTGGCCCCGTTGCCGCCATCGGATGTCGACGCTTCCTTGCCGCCGCCGGCTTCGCTCCTGCCGGACACCACCACTGCGCCTCCGCCTTCGAGCGATTCGACGGCCGCGCCCTCGGCCACGCCGCAACCTACGCCTGAAGCCGCGGCGACGCCTTAGTGAAAAAAGCGTTCGCTCTTCTTCTGCTGCCGTTCCTTTTCGAGGGATGCGGCGGTTATCAGCTTGGGCCGGCTACGCCGGGTTATCTCCGCAACGTCCACGCCATTGCGGTCCCGACGTTCACGAACAACACGCTCGAGCCGCGCCTCGAAGTCCTGGTGACGAACACGGCGATCAAACAATTTCAGCAGGACGGCACATTCCGAATTGTCAATGCGGACGCGGCTGACGCCACCCTGAAGGCGGAGATCATCGGGGTCGGGCGAAGCCCCGCGCGTTCGGTGCGCGGCAATGTTCTTTCCACGACGGAATTTAATCTCAACCTGACGGTCAAATTCACTTTGATGGGACGCGACGGGAAGCAGCTCACGGCCGGCGCCGTGAGCGGCAGCACGAGTTTCTTCGTCGGAAGCGACGTGAACACGGACCAGCGCCAGGCGTTGCCGCTGGCGGCGGAAGAATTAGCCCGGCATCTGGTGAGCCAGTTGAGCGAGGGTTGGTAATGGGCGATGAAAGGCGATCAAAAGCTGTGGAGCATTCTCAACGACAAGCTCGACATGTTGCGAGCGAGCAACCGGTTCCCGCAAGCGATCCGCGTCGCTGAGACCGCGCTCACTCTGGCGCAACGCGCCTTCAAGCCTGGCGATCCGAGCTACACGCTCAGCCTCGAAAAGATCGGTCAGCTCCACGACCAGGCGGGCGATCGCGCCGCGGCCAAACCGTATCTCGTAAAAGCGCACGCCTTTCTCGAAAAGGCGGAGCCGCCGGATGATCGAGCGGTGTTTCGCTCCGCGCGACGCCTGGGATTCGTTTGCGACAACCTCGGCGAAACAGAAGCGGCGCTGGGCTATTACGAAGCAGCATTCAAGACCGGCGCGCGGCTGCCGGACATTCCCTATTCCGATCTCGGCACGATCCTGAACAACGTCGCGCTCATTTATCGCAAAACCGGTCGGCAAAAAGCGGCGGAGCCGTACTACCTGCACGCGCTCGAGATTTACGAGAAACAACTCGGCCCGGAGCATCCCGACGTCGCGTCCGTCCTGAACAACCTCGCGGTTTTCTACACCAACGAGCGCCGGTTTGCCGAGGCGGAGAAAACCCATCTGCGCGCGCTCGCCATTCGGGAAAAATTTCATCCGCCCACCCATCCCGATATCGCGCAATCGAAATGCAATCTCGCGGTGGTTTATCATTCGAACGGTGATTACGCGCGCGCGTCGGAACTTTACCGCGCCTCGATCAAGACCTGGGAAGCAGCGTCGGAGAAACCGCCTGAAGATTACGAGATCGTTGCCTCGAACTACGCCGATCTCCTCCGTTCGTTAGGCAAAGCCCGCCAGGCCAACCAGCTCGAGGAACGCGCCCGCAAGAAGCGGCGCTCTTCCTAAGCGCGATTCGGTTCGATTGCCCCCTGCTTCGCCGCCTGTTCGAATCTTGACGGCTTAAAGCCGTCAAGGTGTTTGAGATGGAGTCTCGGGTGGAATGGCAGAGGGCGGTTCAGGTCGCCGGGGTCCTCACGCGCGACAAATTTCCAGTTCTAAGGCTGCCTTCCGCGCCTGGTCGAATCTTGACGGCTTTAAGCCGTCAAGGTGTCTTGAAGCGCAGTCTCGAGTGCCAAAAAGTCGACCGCAGCCCACGACTCCGATCTCTGGCCTCCGGAATGCGCTTGCGCGAACTGCCGCCGCGCGCACCTTAGCAACCGCTCGCTCACGTGGCGGAATGGCAGACGCGTACGGCTCAGGACCGTATGGGGAAACCCGTGGAGGTTCGACTCCTCTCGTGAGCACTTCCTTTGTCGTTTCTGGCTTAACGCGACGGAGTCGCGTCCGGGTACGTCATCCAGTTCGAGCGCACGATCTTCAGACCATCGTTGCGTTTCGCCACGTCCCATTCCACGCGGGTGTGACCACTGCTCGCAACGCCGAGAACATCCCGGGCCGAATAACGAACATCGAAGATCATGGTCGCGACCGACGGCTTGGAAGAGTTTTGGACGGTGACATCACTCACCGTGAAGCTTCGGACCGGCAGCAAGGCAAGAAATTGGCGTGTTTGTTCACCGATGAATGCCTTATCCCTCGGACCAAAGGCGTAGTAGTCGACGGTGTCGTCCAGATACGAAGTAATTTTATTCAGGTCGCCTCGTTCCATGTCGCGATAAAATTCCTTCGCATAGCGTTCAGCTTCGGCGGTGCTGAGCACGGGCGTCGTCGCCGAAGGCGGTGCGACCGAGCGTCGCGGCTGCGGATTCGAGTCGGCATTCGCGGTCGGTTGGATAACGGGCGGGGTCTGGGAAGCGGGCGTCGAATCGGAGCGTGGGGACGGGATCGTTGGCGACTTCGGCGGCAGGAGGGCGAAGATAATGACAAAGGCAACGCATCCCACCACCGCGATAACGGCAATGCCTAACGCGACCCATTTCCAAAGATTGGACGACGGTGAGGGCGCCATCGGTGGCGTCACTGCCCTTGGCGGAGTGTATTGTTCGGGCGAGGGCGGTCGATTTACCGGTGCAATCGATGGCGGCGCCGGTGCCGGCGGGCGCTGTTCCGGTGGGGCGGTGCGCGGTAAGGCGAGAAGCGCTCTCACGGAGTTCTTGAGCTGCTCGAGATGATTTTCCAAGGGCGGCGTGACGGCATCCAGCCAATGCGGGCCGCTTAGATAATATTCGAGATCATCGCTCGGCGATACAGGATCGATCCGGAACTGGACGATGTGCAGACGCGAGTTCGCGGCGAGCTGCACTTCTCGCAGGACCTGCTCTGAGTTATTCGAATGCTCGGAGAAAATCAGGACAAACGCGCGGCTTTGCTGGATCGCGCGTGTGATCTCGCCGGAATAGGAACGCCCGGGCAAAACATCGCGCGGCGCGATCCAGCAACGTATCGCCGCACCTTCCAGCGCCGCGCAGACGGCGTTCGCGATCGTTCGATTGCTGCTCGAATGCGAAATGAAAACATCGTGTGCCATGGTCGCGCGAGTGTCTTCTCACAGCTTCGAAAAGGCAGTATGAACAAGGCAAGTAGAATCCACGGGGCTGCCTGTCGCCCGCGAGAACTTTGGCTGCGCTTAGGTTTCGATTTGCCCGGCCATTTGTTGAATCTTGATGATGACAAACTCCGCCGGCTTAAGGGGCGCGAAGCCGACGATGATGTTAACGACGCCAAGATTGACATCGTTCTGGGTGGTGGTTTCCGCGTCGCACTTCACGAAATAACCTTCCTTTGGACTTTGTCCCTGAAACGCGCCCTTTCGGAACAAACCATCCATGAACACGCCGGCGTTGAATCGAATCTGCGCCCAAAGCGGCTCCTCGTTAGGTTCGAACACCACCCACTTCGTGCCCCGGAACAGGCTTTCCTCAATGAAGAGCGCCGTGCGCCGGACGGGAATGTATTTCCATTCGGAAGCGGCCTGGTCTGAGCCAGCAAGGGTCCGCGCGCCCCAGACAACTTTACCGGCATCGGGAAAATTCCGGAGGCAATTCACGGAGAGCGGATTTAGCTCGCCATTGTCGGCGTCGGTCAAAAGAACCGCTAATTCGGGTACGCCGATCAACCTGGCTTCCAATCCCGCCGGCGCTTTCCAGACCCCACGCTGAGCGTCGGTGCGGGCAAACACTCCGGCAACGGCTCCGCCCGGTCCGAAATCTTCCTTTTGATTGTTCCGTTCGGGATTCGGTTGGCGCAGGCGCGGAAAAAAAAGGCCGGCATTCCTGCTCGTCGTGCCGACGCCGAGGGCAATGCCGGTTTTGGCATCTGCCTTCGTGCGCCACGAAGCCGGCGAGTCGACTAACAACATGGCGCGCCGCGCTTCGCAATACTTCGCCGCGCGCGAAATAACTTCCTTGTCCACGTCGAAGCCGAGACCGGTATCTTTGTAGCCGGGAAGGCAGAGCAAATTGAACAGGTCCGCCTTGTTCAAAGCGTAGAGTCCTTTGTTGGCCTTTTCCTTCCCGGCGCCGATGAAGTCGCTCTTCCGCAGAGGGCCGCCGTCCGCGCGGCGAAGGCGCACAATCAGCGCTTGGCTTCCTCCGTTCAGGAAAAAATCGCGCACGGCGAACCCGAGCGCACTCTCCTTCCAGAGTCTGCCGAAGCGCCTTTCGAAATCAGCGAAGCTGTTGATCGCAGTCGGTGAATCGACCGGCCCGCGCCTGGCGTGTCCGATAAACGCGGTGATCGATGTCGGGACTCCCGGGATGCTGTGAACGCCGCCGGGTAGTTCCTCGAGATAAACGCCCGGGAAACTGACAGGAGGAACAGAAGGCACTTCAACTCCTCTATCCGACCCGACTCTTGGCCGGCATGTATTTCCAGTTCCGCGCTTTTCCTTCCGCGAGCCACTTCAGCGATTTGGCGAGGCGCTCCTTCCGCGTCTCTTTGCGTTTCGCTTCGGTGATCCATTCGATGTATTCGCGACGATGGCTTGGCGAAAAACTCTCGAACATCTTGCGCGCTTTCGCCTTTTTCTTCAACGCGGCCGTGAAATCAGCGGGCATCGGCACCGGCTTGCGTTTCTTCGGCTGCGTCCGGCCGGGCGCTTTGATGCCGGCTTTGTTGAGCTCCGCCGCTTTTTTTACGTAACCGATCAGCGTTTTCTCGTTCGGCAAATCCGCCAGCGAACGAATGCAGCCGAAGCTGCCCATCCCACTTTTCTCGGCGGTTTCTCCTGGTTCGAGGATCAGATCGGCCTTCCAGAATCCGAAGGCGCAATGCTGCTTGAACGCTGCCATCCCGCACATCACGCCTTTATAATCGAAGTGCGGCATTGACCATTTCATCGTTTCGACAACGTCGGGGCAGCCGGCATGGACGACCTTGCGCAACTGTTTTAGGATCGGTCGCGCGAAGTCGGCGGATTTGGCGATGTAAGCGTCGATTCTGGGATCCTTCGTAGCCATGGCATCAGCCTATCGAAGCGCAAAAGTTTTTGTCGAGTCGCAAACCGCAAAGCGCTAGGCTGCGAGCCATGCCAGGTATCGTTTGCATCGTCGCCTATCGACCGAAAGCGGGGCATGAAGCGGAGCTGCTCGATCTGGTGCGCGGGCGCGTCCCGACTTTGCGCAAGGAAGGCCTGGTAACGGACCGCGTTCCGGTGATCGTTCGCGCCAAGGACAACACCATCATCGAAGTGTCGGAATGGAAATCGCAGGAGGCGATCGAGGAAGCGCACCGCAACCCGCGAGTCCTGGCGATGTGGGACAAATTCTTCGCGGTCTGCGATTGCGTCCCGCTGAAGACGGTGCCCGAGGCCGAGACGATGTTCGCCGGGTTCGAACCTATCGCGGACTGAATCGTTGCGTTGACGCGCGCAACCGGCGAAACTTTTGTTCATGGCTGAAGCAGCAACCACCGCGATCGCGCCGCGCAAGTTCGGGCAAACGATGCGGCCCGATGTCTGGTGGACGCAGCCGGTCCTCATCTTCATCGGGCTCTCGGCTTTTATCGTTTACTCCACCTGGGCCGCGTTTCAGGGAAATCATTATTTCTTCGGGCCGTACCTCTCGCCGTTTTATTCGCCGGAGTTGTTCGGCGATTCTCCTCATAGCTGGTTCGGCCCGAAACCCGCGTGGTGGCCGGGCTGGCTCTTGTTTTCACCAGCCCTGCTCATTCTTTGGGCGCCGGGCGGATTACGGCTGACCTGCTACTATTATCGCGGCGCTTATTACAAAGCGTTCTGGGCGGATCCGCCGGCATGCGCCGTGGGCGAGCCCCGCAAGACTTACCTCGGCGAGCGCTCGTTCCCGCTCATCATGCAAAATGTGCACCGCTATTTTCTCTATCTCGCGCTGCTCTTTATCGTCGTGCTTTCGATCGATGTGTGGAAAGCGCTCTGGTTTGCCGATCCGGTAACCGGAAAAACTTCCTTCGGCATTGGAATCGGAACGTTCGTATTGCTGATCAACGTCGTCCTTCTCGGCAGTTTCACGTTCGGTTGTCATGCTTTGCGCCATGTCGTCGGCGGATTTCGCGACCAGCTTTCGCGATCGGCCACGTGCTATCAGGCGTATCGCTGCGTGAGCTGCTTCAACCGCCGCCACATGCTGTGGGCGTGGCTCAGTCTTTTCTGGGTCGGCTTCACGGATCTGTATGTGCGCCTTTGCTCGATGGGCGTCTGGACAGATTGGCGGATCCTGTGAGATTCAATTGACATGAGTACGAATGAGATTTTGGAAAAAATTGAGCAGCTTCCAGATCAAGAACGGCGAGAACTTTTTCAGAAGCTTAGTGAATTTGACGACATGCCCGAATCGTTGCGCCAAAGCCTGGCCGAGGCTGCGCGCGGAGAATTTATTCCCCTCGATGACGCGTTGCAGGAACTCGATCGCGCGTGAAATATCGTTTTGCGGCGACTCCTTCGTTCAAGAAAGCGCTCGCAAAGTTGACCTCGTCTCAGAAAACTTCTGCGAAGAAGGCATTCACGATCTTTAAGACCAACCCGTTCGATTCGCGTCTGCGGACGCACAAGATCCATGGACTATCGGCACGGCTCGGGCGAACGATCTATTCGGTTTGGATCGAAAAGGATCTGCGAGCGTTGTTCTATCTCGACAAGGATGTGGCGGTAAGTATCGACATTGGCCAGCATCGTATATATCGCGAATAACTTTCCATGGCCGAATACGAAACCTTTCAACATGACGTTCTCGTGATCGGCGCCGGCGGCGCGGGTTTGCGCGCGGCAATCGAGGCCTCGGCAGCCGGAGTTTCGGTGGGGCTCGTCTGCAAATCGCTTCTCGGCAAGGCGCACACGGTCATGGCCGAAGGCGGGATCGCGGCCGCGCTCGGCAACGTGGATGATCGCGACAACTGGAAAGTGCACTTCGCCGACACGATGCGAGGCGGCCAATACGTGAATCAATGGCGGATGGCCGAGCTGCACGCCAAGGAAGCGCCCGATCGCGTCCGCGAATTGGAAGCGTGGGGCGCCGTTTTCGATCGGACGAAGGACGGGCGCATTTTACAGAGAAATTTTGGCGGCCACAGATACCCGCGCCTCGCACACGTGGGGGATCGCACCGGTCTCGAGATGATCCGCACGTTGCAAGATCACGGCATTCATCAGGGCATCGAGGTTTACATGGAGCATACGATCCTCGCGCTGCTGAAAGAGGGCGAGCGCGTCGTCGGCGCGTTTGGCTACGAGCGCGAACGCGGACGATTCAAAATTTTTCGCGCCAAAGCGATCGTGCTGGCTACCGGTGGGCTTGGCCGCGCCTACAAAATAACGAGCAACAGTTGGGAATCGACTGGCGACGGCCTTTCCCTGGCCTACGAGGCCGGTGCGGAACTAATCGACATGGAGTTCGTGCAATTCCATCCCACCGGCATGATATGGCCGCCGAGTGTGATGGGAATTCTGGTGACCGAAGGCGTGCGCGGCGAAGGCGGAATCCTGACAAACAAAGAAGGGCGCCGTTTCATGTTCGAGCAGATTCCGGAAAACTATCGGGCGCAGACGGCTGACAATGAGGAAGAGGGCTGGCGATATTGCCAGGGAGATAAGAATGCGCGCCGGCCGCCGGAGTTATTGACGCGCGATCACGTGGCCCGCTGCATCGTGCGTGAGATAAAAGAGGGCAGGGGATCGCCGCACGGCGGTGTCTACCTCGACATTGCCTGGATCAAAGAAAAAATGTCGAACTCGGCGGAACACATCAAAAGGAAACTGCCGAGCATGTATCATCAGTTCAAGCAACTCGCGGACATCGACATTACGGAGCAGCCGATGGAAGTCGGCCCGACGACGCATTATGCGATGGGCGGAATCCATGTCGACGCCGACACGCAGATGTCGCGCATACCCGGTTTGTTTGCCGCCGGCGAATGCGCCGCCGGAATCAATGGCGCAAATCGCCTCGGCGGCAATTCGCTTTCTGACATCGTGGTTTTCGGAAAACGCGCCGGCGAATTCGCGGCAGAATTCGCGAAGGAACATTCGTTAGGCCAGATCGATAATGGCAAGATCGACCTGGCGGCGCGCGAAGCGGTCGCGCCATTTGAAAACGCCGCGGGTGAAAACCCGTACACGATCCAGCGCGATCTACAGGAGACGATGCAGGATCTCGTTGGCATCGTTCGAAATGAGTCGGAAATGAGAACGGCCCTGGAGAAATTGAAAAACTTTTGGGAGCGAGCGAACCGTGCTGGTGTGGTCGGGCATCGTGAATTCAATCCGGGCTGGCACACGGCACTTGATTTGAAAACCTTGCTGACGGTTTCTGAGGCGATCACGCGCGCTGCCCTCGAACGGAAGGAAAGCCGTGGCGCACAGTTTCGAGAGGATTGTCCGGAGAAGAATGATCGGTTTGCCAAATTGAACACGATGATTTCCAAAGCGGCGGACGGCTCGATGCAAGTCCGATTGGATCCGCTTCCCGAGATGCCGGATTATCTCAAGCAGGTCATTGAGGAAATGAAGTGAGTACGGCGACATTCAAGATCTGGCGCGGCGATGCCAAAGGCGGCGCGTTCGAAGATTACACGACGGAAGTTTCCGAAGGCATGGTGGTGCTGGATGCGGTCCACGACATCCAGGCCAAACAGGCGAACGATCTTGCCTGTCGGTGGAACTGCAAGGCTGGCAAGTGCGGTTCCTGTTCTGCGGAAGTGAACGGCATGCCGAAATTAATGTGCATGGCGCGGCTCAACGACCTGCCGCTCGACAAGCCGGTCACGATCGAGCCGATCAAAGCGTTCCCGATCAAGAAGGACCTGATCACGGACGTGTCCTGGAATTTTCGGGTAAAGAAAAAGATCAAGCCCTTCAAGCCGCGTCCGCCCGACGCGCCGGACGGCACCTGGCGGATGCAGCAGGAAGACATCGATCGCGTCCAGGAATTCCGGAAATGCATCGAGTGTTTTCTCTGTCAGGATGTCTGCCACGTCCTCCGCGATCACCGGAAGCACGACGAGTTCATCGGTCCGCGCTTTCTGATTTACACCGCCGCGCTCGAGATGCATCCGCTCGATACCGAGAATCGCCTCGAGGAATTACGGACGGCCTACGGCATCGGCTACTGCAACATCACGAAGTGTTGCACGAAAGTTTGCCCGGAAGACATTCAGATCACTGACAACGGAATCATTCCCTTGAAGGAACGAGTTGTGGATGATCATTACGATCCATTGGGATGGATTTGGAAGAAGTTGAAGAAGAACCGGTGAGCCATGTCCGATCTGAAACCACTTTCACGTGAAGCAATTCCGGCCGCGCTCGAAAAAGCCGAGCGCTATCGGTTGCTGAACGAACCTGCGGAAGCGGAAAGCATTTGTCTCGATGTCCTGCGAACCGATCCGGAAAACCAATCGGCGTTGATCACGTTGCTTCTCGCGGTGACGGATCGATTTGGAAAGGGGTACGGCGTGAGCGATACGCAGGCGAAAGAGCTTCTCTCCCGCGTGACGGGCGATTACGAGCGCGCTTATTACACCGGCATTCTGGCGGAACGCCGCGCCAAAGCGAAACTCGCGCAGGGCACCCCTGGGTCGCGTCATTACGCGTATGACGGTTTCCGCGAAGCGATGAGCTGGTTCGAACAAGCGGAAGCGATTCGGCCGGCCGGGAACGACGACGCGCTCCTGCGCTGGAATACCTGTGCGCGGATCATCGAGAAAAATCGGCTCGTCCCGCGCGAAGAAGATAACGTCGAGCCGCCGCTGGAATAGCTCTACGAGAAGCAGAGAACGAATGCCCATGTTTGACCCCGTGGTGCGATCTGGAACATCTTCAAACGTCGACCCGCCCAATCGTTCCACAAACTTGACGGCTTTAAGCCGTCAAGTTCTTCACGGCGTTCGACGGAAGGGCAAGATGATCTTAGAGTCGGGCATCCCCATTCGCGCGTTTTCTAATCTCCCAGCTTTACAACCTGACGGCTTTAAGCCGTCAAGATCTTCGCGGCGTTCGGTGGATCGTAGGATTAACTTAGAATCGGGCATCCCCATTCGTGCGGTTTCGATCGCGCAGCCTTACAACCTGACGGCTTTAAGCCGTCGAGATCTTCGCGGCGTTCGATGGAGTGAAAGGACTACGTCAGATCCTGCGGGCCCGATTCGTGTGGTCCGGATCGCACACTTTTACAACTTGACGGCTTTAAGCCGTCAAGGTCCAAACCGCTCCGCTTTGAACTGAGTGAGGGGAGCGCAAGAAACGTCGCGCGAGCCCGAGGCTGTGAAGGCGATGTTTGGCCGTATCGCGCGGCGCTACGATCTCGCGAACCATTTGCTCAGCGGCGGCGCGGATTTCTTATGGCGACGGCGCGCCGCAAAGATCGTGGCGGACTGGCAACCGCGTGACGTTCTCGATCTCGCCAGCGGCAGCGGCGATCTCGCCCTCGCCATGCAGCGCCAGTTACCTGAAGCGAAAATCGTCGCTGCGGATTTTTCGCCGGAAATGTTGGAGATCGCTCGTGCGAAGGGCGTGCGGAAACCGGTGCTCGCAGATGCGCTTCAACTTCCGTTCGAGAACGCATCCTTCGATGCCGTGACGGTTGCCTTCGGATTGCGGAACATGGCCGACTGGGATCGTGCTCTTGCGGAGATGTCGCGGGTCTTGCGAGATAGGAGCCATCTTCTCGTTCTCGATTTTTCTTTGCCCACGGGTGCGCTACGGCCGGCCTATCGCTTCTACCTGCATCGCTGTTTGCCAATCCTCGCCTCAATCGTGACTGGCCAGAAGGCCGCCTACGATTATCTCGGCGGTTCGATCGAAAATTTCCCAAGCGGCGCGGAAATGCTGGATCTGATCGAGCGCAACGGTTTTACAAACGCGACTGCTGAACCGCTGACCGGCGGTATCGCGACTATTTACACGGCTCTTCTGTAGCCGCCGCCCTGTGGGCGGCGCGAGATCGACGGCAATGCGCGGATACGGCGCTTCGCACAGCGAAGCGGCTACAGAATTAGTGCGGCGCCGCCGCCGCTGTTGGACTGGGCGTTCCGCTCGGACTTGCCGCCGGGCTTGGACTTGGCATCGCTACCAGCGGCAGTTTCAACGCATTCAAATCCGGAGTGCTGATCACGAAAGTTCCTTCGTGTCCATCAACACGCGCGAACCACATTCCTTCTCCGGCTGATGCACCGATGAGGAGTTTGTGCGCTGCCTTGTCGTCGGGCGAAGTCGTGAACGCGATCGTGATCTGCGGCTTGTCGAGCCCATGTGCCGGCGTCGTTGCTCCGGCCCAGCGCACGGCGCGCAACGCGGTCACTGTGTTGAGCAACGATTGGACATTCACAGGGTTGATCGGGTCATTTCCCTTTGCCCACGTCCATTCTTTCTTGTCGTTCCGGACCAGGGCAAACTCGCGATCGGTCGTCACCGTCAATTTGTGGACCTCGTCCGGCTTGAACCGAAAAATCGCCAGCTCCTGCCACTGCGACGGGTCGGCAAAAATATTGTCGAGCAAACTGCGCCGCACCGCGACAATGAACGGCTCTTCGCCAAGTCGTGCGAAGACATTGTCGCCGTCGACTTTTCCAAACGCGATCGTTGCGAACGGATGTTCGCCCGCCGTGCTTTCCGGCGTGTTTTCGGAGGCGAACGAGCTGAAAGTTACCTGGAGCTGCGGCTTATCGAGACCGTATTTCGGCAAATCCGAAGCGACATCCTCGACGAATTTCGTCACCTGTTCGGCCCGGACCAGGTCGAGCATGCGGGTGACTTCGCCGCCGTTCGCCGGCTGATTGTTCTTGCTCGCGATCGTCCAGTTTTCGTCTTTTCGCGCCAGCACCGTCTTGCCTTTGCCCGCTGCGTCGATCGTGACCCGGTCGAGAATGTTCGTATCGATCCGGACCAGATGGCGATCGCGCAGATCAGCCGGTTTCAGCGCGAGAATCTCCTCGATCTTTTTCGGCAACGTGTAAACCGCGTTCCGCGCCGTAAACCGCACGTAAACCTGGTCCTTGTCTTTCTCGGCCGCGCCCGCCGGCCCGCCGATCTGCAACGTCTGGCCGGTTTTGTCGTCGACCGCGAAGAGCGTCACCGATCCGCGCGGCTCCGCCAGCCCGTAGGGCCGCAGATCGCCGCGATCTTCGGCCACGAATTGCTGGATTTGCGCCGTCGTGATTTGCGCCAACAAATCGTTGATCTTCTGATCGTCGCCACGCGCTCGCAGCGGTTTTACGATTTCCCAATGGTCCGCTCTCTTTTCCAAATCCATTTCGCCGGCCGCCGTCTTGACCAGCGCGCGCATCACTTGAGCGGTCGTTAGGTCGGTCAACTTTTTGTCGCGAAAATCCTCCGGTTTCTTCGCGATGTCGTTGCGAACCGATTGGGCGGCGATCACCACGTCGCCGTTGTCGCCGGCGCGGACGTACATTTTGCCCTGGAGCGCCGCGTCATTGCCGAAATTAATTTCCGGCGGCGCGTCCTTGCCGATCAGCTTTAACTTCAGCTTGCCTTTGCTCAGCCCGTAATCGTCGAGCAATCCCGTGTTCTTCGCGATCTCGCTTGCCGGGATCGAATCGAATTTCTGCCAGCCGTCGAGATCGTTGATCAGGTTCTGGACCGCGCCGCCGTCCGCCTGGTCCTTGAAGGGCGCTTCGATCCGCCACTTCAGGTTCTGCTTTTTCAACTCGATCCGATCGTCACCGTTTTGAATCACGATCCCTTCGAGGGTGTCGCGATCGAAGTTAATGACATTGCCGGCCTGGCGCTTCGCTTCCTCCGTATTCGGCCGTTTGCTCTCGTAAAATTTTATGTAGAGGCCGACCGCTACCGCCAGAACTAATAAAATTATCGTCGTCCTCGTTTTCATCGTCCTGCCATGAACCGCTCGTTAGGCCCGCCGATACCACCAGACGCCAAACCCGAGCACGGCCGGGATCAATGGCAGGAGGACGAGAATCAGCCACCGGAGATTCCGCATCGCGTTGTCGTCCAGGCTGAACGTCACCGTCTGCGGCACCTTTGGCGCGATCCCGATCAACTGTTCGCGGCTCAGCAGCCAGTTGATGCTGCCCGACATGTAATCGAGCGCCTGCTGGTCCTGCGTGATCGAGCTGTCCTGGATGAAACTCGCGTTGGTCACCACCACCATGCGCGCCGAATTTGTCTGAACGCGCTCATCTGCGCTTCCGCCTTTTTCGATCGACGCGCCTATGATCAGCGGCGTGTCCGGATTCGCGGCGGCGTCCGCCTGGAGCTTCGCTTCATCGGTCGAATTGTAATCTTTCTCGGCCCAATAACCTTTTTCCGCCTGGATCAACGGCTGCAGTTTCACGTTCGCTGCTCGCACCCGGTCCTGTTCGAGCGCCAGGGACGAAGTTCCGCCGACAAAAATTCCTCGAACGTCCACGAGCTTTTTCGTGATCGGGCTGTCCGGTAAAAATCGGCCGATCACGTCGCGAACTCGCGCCATTTCCTGGATGCCCGTTTTTACGACCGCCATCAGGCGATCGTCATTCACTTTTACGCCCAGCTCGTTGAGAAACGCGAGGAGCTTGGGCGTTTTGGCCGATGGATCGAGGAGCAACAGGATCCGGCCCTGTTTACCCCAGAAATCGCCGAGCAGTTTCATCTCGCGATCGGAAAAATCGTACTGCGGTCCGACGATCGCGATTGTCTTGATATCCGCGGGAATCGCCGGCACCTCGAACAGATTCAATTCCTGGAATTTGATGTTCTCGTTCTCGATCACCGTTTTAACGAGCGAGAGCGGCGAGCGCGCGCCGGGTTCGGGCGCCATCGAGGGCGACAACGTCGGCGGTGCGTCTGCGATCGCAGGCTCCTTGTGCCCGAGCACGTAGCCGACGACGTTTTTCTTTCCTTCCACCAGATCGATCATTGCGCCGGTGATCGCCTGCTCGCCCTTGAACGCGCTAATTTTCGGCGGTTCGCCGAACATCGGATTGCCCTGGTCCACTTCCGCCATCTCCGACGCTTTCACCGTTTTGTTGCGGCCGTCGTAATCGAGGATGACCTGGCTCTCGTCGCTGACGATTTTGTATTTATCCACCAGCGCCTTGGCGCGCGAATAATTCCGGTCCGGATCGACGTTCTCGACATCGATCTTTCCCTGCGCCGCGTACTGGTATTCGGTGAGCAACGCCTGAACGTCCTGCCCGATCGGGCTGTTCGCGGAAAAGAAAACCGTTACCCGCATTTTGCCTTTGATGGTTTCAAGGAAACGCTTGGTCTTGTCGGAGAGCGCGTATTTCTGGTCGCGCGTCAGGTCCCAGCGCCGGTAATGCTCGAAGCCGAGGTAATTCGCCGCGATCGCGAGGAACAAAAGCAGCGCGAGCTGAACGATCAGGTTCACCCCGATGCGGAGACGGTGAATTCGGTGCGGCTTTTCCCGCGGTGGCTTTTCGTCGTCCGCCATCGTCACAGCCTCCATTTCCGCGATTGGAACGCGTGGTAAGTCAGCGTCAGCATCACGATCGTCATGGTCACGTACAGCACCATTGGTCGGGTATCGATCTCGCCCCGCGACAACGTCCCCATTTGTTCAATAGCGGAGAAATAACCGAGCAACTGCCGGGTGCTCGAGCTGACTTCCGACATCATGAACGAAATCAGGCCGGAGAAAAAATGAAGAGTGATAACGCAGAAGGAAATCACTGCGGCGACGATTTGGTTTTTGGTCAGCGCCGAAGCGAGGCAGCCGATCGACAGGTAAAACATGCCGAGCAAGAGCAGCATCAGATACGCGCCGAAGTAAGCGCCGCGCGAGCCAGCTGCGGGCTGGTGCGTCACCGATTGGAAGACCCAGAAGTAAATCAGCGTCGGCAGCCAGAGAATGAGATAGAAAACCAGCGCGCCGAAAAATTTCGCAAGCACCACCTGCCAGTCACGAACGGGTGCTGTCATGAGCGGCTCGATCGTGCCGAGCTTAAATTCCTCCGCGAACAACCGCATCGTGATGAGCGGAAAGATCAGGACAAAGGCGAACCAGAAGAAGACCGAGTTGAAGAACGCTTCCTCGACCGAATAGGGAACCGGTTTCCCGTTCATGTAGGAGAGCTGGAAATAGAAATCCGCGCCCGAGATGAAGAGGAAGAAGAGCAGAACGACGTACGCGATCGGCGAGTAAAAGTAGCTGCGCACTTCGCGGGAGAGGAGGGTGTAGAATTTCCTCATACCTGATCCGGATGCGTTATTTCTACGAACACGTCTTCGAGGGTGGCGCGGCGCTGCGATAGTTCGCGCAGCGTCCAATGGCGTTCGCTGGCAAGCCGATAAACTTCTTCGCGGACATCGGTATTCGCTTCGACGCGGAGAGCGAAGACTTGCCAGTCGCCGTCGGTCGATGCGGTCACGTCGCGCACGCCGGCGATCTTCTTCAATTCTTCGGCACCATCGTCGTTGCCAATTTTCGCCTCCACCACGACACCGCCCGCCGTCCGGATTTGCCCGAGCAGATTTTCCGGCGTATCGCACGCTTCGATTCGGCCGCGATTAATAATGATAACCCGGCTGCACGTCATCTCCACTTCCGGCAGAATGTGGGTCGATAACAGAATCGTGTGCTGTTTCCCGAGATTCTTGATCAGGTCGCGCACCTGCCGAATCTGGTTGGGATCGAGACCGCTGGTCGGCTCGTCGAGAATCAAGAGATCAGGTTCGTGGACGAGGGCGTCTGCCAGTCCAACGCGTTGCCGGTACCCTTTCGAAAGCGCGCCGATGATTTTCCTCTCTACTTCCTTCAGCCCGCACAATTCCTTGACGTCGCCGACTCGCTCCGCGACGCGGCGCGACGGCACGCCTTTGAGCGCCGCCCGATAATTTAGATACTCGGTGACCCGCATGTCGTTATAGAGCGGGACGTTTTCCGGCATGTAACCGAGATGCGCCCGGGCCTGGAGCGATTGCTCGAAAATGTCGAAGCCGGCGATCGATGCCCGTCCGGACGTCGGCGGCATGAAGCTCGAGAGGATACGCATCGTCGTGCTTTTTCCGGCGCCGTTCGGCCCGAGAAATCCCATGATCTCGCCTTTGCCGACCTCGAAATTCAGGTCCTGGATCGCGGCCTGGCCCGCGTAACGTTTCGTTAGGTTCTCTACCTTGATCATTGAATTGGTAATGCTCTCAGACAACTGGCCGGCGCGAAGGGTTGCAGATTACTTGCGATTTCAACGCGCGGTCAACGGAACTGTTTCCATCGCCTGCCCGCCGCCGTTTGCTCGAATGATGCCCACTGTAAAATCGACTTCGCTCCCGGAACCGGCGCGCGACAACAGCGTCTCCGCCTGCTTCACTGAAGTCACGTTGTATTTGCCGATCCGATAAATAACCAGGCCGCGCTGGATCCCGGCACGATCCGCCGGACTGTCGGGCTCGACCGCGCTGATGAGCACGCCTTTGCCCGGCGCGTAACCCAGCGCATCCGTCAGGTCCGCAGTGAGATTCTGCAATTGCATGCCGAAAAGCTGTTGCGCTTTCGAAGCGCGTTCTTCCGCCTCGGTCGGTTTTGGTTTTGGCGCCGGCTGATTCTTCGCGATCTCCCTGAACCTTGTAACGCTGTCGCGGACTGTTTCCGCCGGAATCGCGAAACCGAGGCCCTGGGTCGGCACGCCCTGAGGAGTGAACGCCATTTTCGCCGAGCTAACCCCAACCAGCCTTCCCGACAGATCGATCACCGGACCGCCGCTGTTCCCCGGATTGATTGCCGCGTCGGTCTGCAAAAGATTCTTGTAATCCACTTCCTCAACGGTGATGTCGCGTTTCGTTGCGCTCAAGACACCGCGGCTGATCGAGCTCCCATACCCAAGGGCATTGCCGACGACCAGAACCGTCTGGCCGAGAAGATTTGGCGACAGGCTGTTCAAGTCGATGAACGGGAAATCCGCTTTTGCCTCGATCTTGATGAAGGCGAGGTCCTTTTGTTCGTCCCCCGTGATGTAACGCGCGTTGTAAACTTTCCCGTCGTTCATCGTCACCTCGATCTTCAAGTCGGCCGCACGTTGGACGACGTGCTCGTTCGTCACGATGTAACCCGCCGGATCGACTATGAACCCCGAGCCGAGACTTTGCAGGGTCTGCCGGATTTCGCGCGGCTGGCTGCGATAATTTCCAAAAAATTGCGCCGCGAAATCCTCGAACGGATCGTGAACCCGGCGCCTAACGACTCGTTCCGTATTGATGTTGACCACCGCCGGCAAAACTTTGGCGATGGCCAGAACTGCCGGCTCCGACGCTGGATCGGTTTGGCCGGACACGCCCTGCGCGAGAAAAAGCACCGCGACAAGAATGGCAGGGACGGCGCGCTGCGCCGTGCGTCGCTTCAACCTGCGGACGCCGCAGCGCGGCGTCCCTGCCAATGAATTCATCATCGTCGCGCCAAGTAACGAAGCCACGTCGGGACTGTCAACTTGCCGGACTTCGTGATGCCGCGCAGATTGAACTCCGTCATGCACCCTTTGTTCGCCACTCGGGCCAATCTCGATTTGCTCGAGGAGAATTATCAGCGCTGGCAGGAAGACCCGGAATCGCTGGACCCGAGCTGGCTGGCCTTTTTTGAAGGGTTCGAGCTGGGCGATTTGCAGTTGCGCAACGGCGCGACGGCATTGGCGGCAGCGCCGGCCGGCGAGGTCGGAGACCAGCCGCTCCAGACTCGCGTGGACGGACTGGTTTACGCGTACCGAACCCTCGGCCATACCATCGCGCGTATCGATCCGTTGGCGGACAAGCGTCCGGAAAATCCGCTTCTCAGTTTGCGCGAACTCGGCTTCAGCGAGAAAGACCTCGATCTCGTTGTCTCGTCGAAATTCTTTTTCGACAACCGCAAGATGACGCTGCGCGACATGATCGCGCTCCTCGAAAGTATTTACGCCGATACCATCGGCTCCGAGTTCCAGCACATCCAGAATCCGCGCGTCCGGAACTGGGTCCGGCACCGGCTCGAATCGCGCCCCTCGAAACACGGTGCATCACGCGAGCGCGAAGTCGCGATTTTGCGCACGCTTCTGGAGGCCGAGACGTTCGAAACGTTTCTCCACACGCGCTACGTCGGCCAAAAGCGGTTTTCGCTTCAGGGCGCGGAGTCGCTCATCGTAATTCTCGACGGCGTTCTGCAACGCTGCCCGCAGCATGGCGTCGAAGAAATTTGCATGGGAATGTCCCATCGCGGCCGGCTCAATGTCCTGGCGAATTTCCTCAAGAAATCGCTCCAGGTCATCTTCACCGAATTTTCGGCGAACTACATTCCGGATCTCGTGGCCGGCGACGGCGACGTGAAATATCACCTCGGCTATCGCACGGTCCGCAAATTGGAGAACGGCGCCGAAGTCGAAATCCGCCTCGCGGCAAACCCGAGCCATCTCGAGGCGGTCAATCCGGTCGTGGAAGGAACCGCGCGCGCGCGGCAGCGGATGCGCGGAGACACTGAAACGCGCCGGAAAGTTCTGCCGCTGCTGATCCACGGAGACGCCGCGTTCGCGGGCCAGGGCATGGTCGCCGAGACGCTCAACATGTCGCAGCTTCACGGCTACGGCACGGGCGGCACGGTCCACATCGTCGTCAATAACCAGATCGGGTTCACGACGCTACCCGAGGACGCGCGCTCCTCGATGTATGCAACCGATATCGCGAAGATGATCGAGGCGCCGATCTTTCACGTGAACGGCGACGATCCGCTCGCGGTCGAGTTTGTGACTGAGCTGGCCCTCGATTTTCGCCAGGAGTTTCGGCGCGATGCAGTGATCGACATGTATTGCTATCGCCGTTACGGGCACAACGAAGGCGACGAGCCGTCATTCACGCAGCCGAATCTCTACGCAAAAATCCAGAAGCGCCCGCCGGTCGCGCAGCTCTTTAAGAAGGAGCTGATCGACACTGGAAAACTGAGCGAAGACGAAGCGGCGAGTCTGGAAGCGGAATTCGAGATGCGGCTCGAGCTGGTGCTTCAGGAAGTTAAATCAATCGAGGCAGAGGAAGCGACCGACAAAGCGCGCTTCCAGGAATCCACAGCCGTCTTTCAGCCGCATTACACAAGCGAATGCAAACCGACTGCGATCAGTTCCGAAATGTTGGGGCAGATTGTCGACGGCCTGACGCGGGTGCCGGAAGGCTTCGAGGTCATTCCGAAAATTAAGAAGAATGTGCTCGATCGCCGCCGCGAAATTTTCGAAGCGGGCGGTCCGTATGAATGGCATTACGCGGAGGCGCTCGCGTTCGGCTCGTTGCTTCTGGAAGGCACACCGGTCCGTCTATCGGGTCAGGACAGCCGGCGCGGCACATTCAGCACGCGGCATTCGTTCATCTACGACGCGAAGACCGGCCGGCCGTACATGCCGTTGCTCCATCTGGCGCCGGATCAGGCGCGCATTTGCATCTACAACAGCCTGCTTTCGGAGGCGGCGGTGCTCGGCTTCGATTACGGTTACTCGCTCGATTACCCGAACATGCTCTGTCTGTGGGAAGCGCAGTTCGGCGATTTCGCCAACGGCGCCCAGGTGATCATCGACCAGTTCATCGTGCCGGCGGAATCGAAGTGGCAACGGCCGAGCGGGATCGTGCTCTTGTTGCCGCACGGCTACGAAGGGCAGGGGCCCGAGCATTCCAGTGCGCGGCTTGAGCGTTTTCTCCAGGCGTGCGCGGAAGATAATATTCAGGTCTGCAATGTAACAACGTCGGCGCAATATTTTCATTTGCTGCGCCGCCAGATGAAGCGCGATTTCGTGAAACCGCTCGTGATTATGACGCCGAAAAGTCTTCTGCGTTCCGAATCGGCGTCTTCACGGGCGGAGGATTTCACCGAGGGCGCGTTCTCGGAAATTCTCGGGTCACCGGAAGTTGGGTCGCCGGAAAAAATGAAGCGGGTGATCCTGTGCTCGGGGAAAGTCTACTACGACCTGTTGAATTACCGCACGGCGGAGGACATTGCGAACGCGTCGATCATCCGCATCGAGCAACTCTATCCGCTGGCGGAAACGAAATTGCACGAGGCGCTAAAGCCGTTTCCGAAAACCGCGAAACTGATCTGGTGCCAGGAAGAATCGCAAAACATGGGCGCGTGGAGCTACATGGAGCCGCGGCTGTGGGCCCTCTTCGGACGCAAGATCATCTACGCGGGCCGCAACGCGAGCGCGAGTCCAGCGGTCGGTTCGCTGGTGGTCCATAAACGCGAACAGGCGCAGTTGATCGCGGATGCGTTTAGCTTGTAACGCGCCTAAGATAACCGCTTCATGAGCGTCGAAGTAAAAGTTCCGGCCGTCGGCGAATCAATTTCGAGCGGGGTCGTTTCCGTCTGGCATAAGAAATCGGGCGAACAGGTGAGCGCGGGCGATCCGCTCTTCACTTTGGAGACCGACAAGGTTTCCACCGAGATCAACGCCGATGCGGATGGCGTGCTGCAGACGCTCGTGGCCGAAGGTGCCGAGGTGAAGATCGGGGACGTCGTGGCGACGATTGAAGAAGGAAAGGCGGATGGCGCGGAGACAAAGGCCAAGCCGCCCGAAAAGAAAACAGAGACTGCCAAGGCAGGGCCGCAAAAGGAGCCGGTTCTCTCCCCGTCCGCGCGCCGGATCGTGACCGAAGAGAAACTCGATCCGCAGGAAATTCGCGGCAGCGGTAAGGGTGGGCGCGTGATGAAGAGCGATGCGTTGAGCGCTGCCCAAAACCGCGCGCCGGAGCCGCCGACGGAAAAGGCGAAGGGCGATCACGCCGAAGAAAAACCGGCCGCAGCTCAACCGGAAAGCGGGCGATTCACGCGCAAGAAAATGTCGCCGTTGCGCCGGAAGATCGCGGCGCAGCTCGTCATGGCCCAGCATACCGCGGCGATCCTGACGACGTTTAACGAATGCGACATGACGGCCGTGCAGGAGTTGCGGGCGAAATCGCAGGACGCGTTTACGAAGAAGAACGGTTTGAAACTGGGCTTCATGTCGTTCTTCATCAAGGCGACCGTCGAAGCGTTGAAAGCCGTCCCGTCGATCAATAGCCGAATCGAAGGCGAAGATTCGATCCAGAATCATTACTACGACATCGGCGTTGCCGTTGGCACGGAACGCGGCCTCGTGGTGCCGGTCGTGCGCGACGCGGACAAGAAGAGCTTCGCGGAACTGGAACGCGACATCGCCAATTTCGCGATGAAGGCGCGCGAAGGAAAAATGAAGATCGAAGATCTGCAGGGGGGCGTATTCACGATCTCGAATGGCGGAGTCTACGGTTCGCTGCTCAGCACGCCGATCCTGAATCCGCCGCAGAGTGGGATCCTCGGAATGCACACGATCCAGAAACGCCCGGTCGCGATCAACGGCGAGGTCGCAATTCGTCCGATGATGTATCTCGCGCTGAGCTACGATCACCGGGCGGTGGATGGAAAAGAAGCGGTGACTTTCCTTATCACCGTGAAGGAGGCGATCGAGGACCCGAACAAGCTGGCGCTCGACTTTTAGGCCGTCTTCGAGGGCGGCACCGGCACCTTACCTGCTATTTCAAGAACAATGGACGGACTCAACCCCCGCCACAGCTTCTTTATTGCCCTGGCATTGCTGGCCTGCGCGACGCTCGCGCGCGCCCAGGTCGCGCCACCTCCAGCGCCTCCCGTCATCAGTGGCGGCGCGCCATTCTCGATTCAATCGCCGGACGCTCCGAGCGGGCAGCTTTATTCCATCGGCGACCCGACCAACGACGAGCAATATTACCTGGAACTGATCAATCGGGCCCGGGCGAATCCGACAGCGGAAGGGATCCGGCTCGCCACCACGACGGACGCGAACGTGCTCGGCGCTTACGCGTCTTTCGGTGTGAATCTCATCCTGATGCGGGCGCAGTTCGCGCTCATCCCGCCGCAGCCCCCGCTCTCGATGAACGCGACTTTATTGAATGCGGCGCGCGCGCACAGCCAGAACATGCTGGAAAACAATTACCAGGGACACACCGGGCCCGATGGCTCGCTCACCACGCGGCTGGCCGGCTACACGGCTGGCGCGAACGGCTGGTCGATTGGCGAAAATGTTTACGCTTATTCCAAATCGGTATGGTATGGGCACGCCGGGTTCGAAGTCGATTGGGGCGGCACGCCCCTCAACGGCGGAATGCAATTGCCCCCCGGCCATCGGCAGAACATCCACAACCCGGATTTCCGTGAGGTGGGCATCGGCAATGTGATTGGCACTAACGGCGGCAGTGGCGGAGTGGGACCGCAATTGGTTACCCAGGATTTTGGAACAAAGGGCGGCCTCCAGCCGTTCGTGACCGGGGTCGTTTATCGCGATCTGAATGGAAACGGATTCTATGATCCGGGCGAGGGGATTGGCGGAGTGACCGTCACGATTGCCAACGTCAACAGCTACGCCGTCACGGCTGCTTCAGGCGGATTTTCCGTGCCGGTGCCGGGCAGCGGAAATTACAACATCACTTTCAGCGGCGGTTCTGTTCCGGCGAACCAGGAGAGTGTGAGCGTTGTTAACGGGCAAAATGTGAAGGCGGACTATGTCGTCACGGGTTCGGCAACACCAACGCCGACGCCGTCGCCAAACGGGCCGACGAAATTGGCCAACATTTCAACGCGCGCCGTTGTCGGGACCGTCGCTAACGTTTTGATCGGAGGCTTCATCGTCACCGGTACGCAGAGCAAACAGGTGATCGTCCGCGGCATCGGTCCGTCGCTTCCGTTGCCGGGCAAAATCCTCGACCCGGTTCTCGAGCTGCACGACGCAACCGGCGCGCTGATTGGATCCAATGACAATTGGGGCGAGAGTGCTGAAAGCGCGGCGATTGCCAATAGTGGGGTTGCGCCGGTCGATCCAAACGAATCGGCGATCTTGATGAGCCTCGCACCGGGCTCGTACACAGCGATCCTCAGCGGCGCGAACCTAACGACCGGAATGGCCGTGGTCGAAGTCTACGATCTCGATGGCGCCGCGGATTCGAAGCTCGCCAACATTTCGACGCGCGCGTCGGTGCAGACTGGTGATGGCGTTTTGATCGGCGGTTTCATTGTCGTTGGGCAATCGGCGATGGATCTGATCGTCCGCGCGATTGGTCCGTCGCTTCCAGTCCTCGGCGCGATGGCCGATCCGACGTTGGAATTGCGCGACGCCAGCGGCAGTTTGCTCGCCTCGAATGACGACTGGCGTTCCACTCAGGAGGCCGCGATTCTCGAAACCGGCCTAGCGCCGACTCGAGACGCCGAATCCGCGATCGTGGCAACGTTTCCGCCCGGTTCCTATACTGCGATTGTGCGTGGCGCCAACGGGACCACCGGCGTTGCAGTCGTCGAAGTGTACCAACGGAATTGACTGTTGTAGGGCAAGCGCACCGCTTGCCGAATCGGCCCACGGCAACCGGTGCGCTTGCGCTACACCATTGACAGTCGCCGCCTTTTCCCTTTGCTTTCCTCCATGAACGGCCAACGATTTTTGTTCTCGGGCGCCCTTTGTTTTTTCCTCGCGGCCTCAGCGCCGGCCGCGCTCGTTTTTGAAAAAACCGAGCTCGATCTGAATCCGGAGCTGGGCGCATCAAAAGTGGACGCGGTTTTCAAATACGAAAACAAAGGCGACACGCCGGTTCACATCAAAGCCGTGAAGCCGTCGTGCGGCTGCACCACCGCTGCCCTCGCGAAAAATGACGTCGCCCCGGGCGAGAAAGGCGAAATCACGGCGACGTTCAACATCGGCGATCGGACCGGCACGCAGGTGAAGACGATCACGGTCGACACCGACGATCCGAAAACGCCGCAAACGGTGTTGAAATTCACGGCGACGATCGCGCAAATCCTCGATCTGCAGCCGACATTTGTTTTCTGGCAGGCGGGCGAAGCCACGCAACCGAAGATGATCATCGCAAAGGCCGCCAAGGGCGTGACGGTTAAAAAGGTCGACGTGGTTTCTTCGAGCGGCGATTTCACAGCGAAAGTCGATCCGGGAGCAACCGCCGGCGAGTTCAAGATCGAGATCCAGCCGAAAGCCACCACCAAGCCGCTCAACACGACTCTCACGATTAAGCCCGACGTGACACCGGCGAAAGTTTATTACGCTTCCGCGCGCGTCCTCCCCCCCGGCACGGCGAAGCCTTAATGCAAGCAAAGGTGGATCGAGCGCTCCGTCGCTCGATGTTTGGAATCGCGCGACGGAGCGCGCGATCCACCTCGTGAAAGCGCTGCTTCGGCAGAGCGCGGTGCTTATCGCCCTCGCCTTGCTGCCTGCGGTCGTTCAGGCGCTCTATCTTCGCGAAAAAATTCCGTGGCAATCGCGCGTCGCGGAATCGGATTTTGTTGAGGTCGACACGGCACGCGGCTGGGCCGCGAACGTCATCTGGGTCGATGCGCGCCCGTCGGAGGAATTCGAACGCGACCATATTCCCGGCGCGGTTTCGCTGAATGAGGACCGCTGGGTTGAAGGACTCTCCCAGTTTTTAGGCACGCAATGGTCCCCGGAAAAGAAGATCGTCGTTTATTGCAGCGCGGCGAGCTGCAATCTGGCGGAAGACGTCGCCCGCCGTCTGCGAGAAGAAGCGAAGTTGCCTAACGATATCCGGATTTTAAAAGGCGGTTGGGAAGCGTGGCTGGCGAAAAAATGAAGCGCGTCGTCGCCATCCTCATCGGCGGATTGTTCATCTACGCCGGCGCGGTCAAAATCATCGATCCGGTCGAGTTCGCGCGTGACATCGACAATTACAAAATGCTGCCGTGGCAGCCCAGTGTCTGGCTGGCGCTCTATCTTCCCTGGCTCGAAATTTTCTGCGGACTCGCGCTGATTACGCGCGTCTTCTTTCGCGGCGGCGTGTTTATCGTAACCGCCCTCATGTCGCTTTTTATCATTGCCAGCATCGCCGCCAAAACCCGCGGGCTCGACGTGAGCTGCGGCTGTTTCGGTCACGCCAGCAAGTATCTGAATTTCTCGTGGCACCTGGCCCTCGATTTTCTCTTGCTCGGAGGATTGTTGCTCCTATGGAAACGCCCGTCGCCGGTAGCGTGACAATTCGAAAAGCGACCGATCGCGATCGCGACGCGATCTGGGAGATTTTTCGGGCAACCGTCGCACCGGGCGACGCGTTCGTTTACGATCCGAACACGCCGCGGGAGGAGGCCATGGCGTATTGGTTTGCGAACGGCACCCGCACGTATGTGGCGGAGGATGATGGAAAAGTCGTCGGCAGCTACATTCTGCGACCGAACCGGCCGGGCCTCGG